>Ga0197142_1000970_pt1 | contig 26477 bp, 28 predicted proteins | sample GBS60_MetaG_FD_148614 | JGI IMG/M metagenome (GOLD analysis project Ga0197142, IMG submission 148614) | Sediment microbial communities from Great Boiling Springs, Gerlach, Nevada, United States - GBS 60_MetaG | ecosystem: Environmental > Aquatic > Thermal springs > Hot (42-90C) > Sediment... | reverse complement strand
GGAAGTAATGGTGATTATGCTTCTGGTATTACTATAGATAATTTAGGTTATGCTTATATAACAGGACATACACAATCAACTGATTTTCCTACTTCTAATGCTTTTCAAGAAACATTTGGTGGAGGATTCAGTGATGCTTTCATTACCAAACTATCTACTTCAGGAGATAGTATTATTTATTCTACTTATTTAGGTGGAAGTAATGATGATACTGCTTCTGGTATTACTATAGATAATTTAGGTTATGCTTATATAATAGGAAATACACTTTCAAATGATTTTCCTACTAAAAATCCTTATCAAAGTACAAATAGAGGAAGTTCTGATGTATTTATCTCTAAAATATCAGAAATAAGAATACAATTTACATTCTCATCTTCTTCTAATAATGAATCAGTAAATACAGCAAATATAGAAATAAGCTTACCTTCTACAAGTACAGAAGATATTTCTGTAAATTATGCTATTTCAGGAGGAACAGCTACTGTAGGCTCAGATTATACTTTAGTTCCTACTTCTTTAACTATTCCAGCAGGTCAAACTACTACTACTTTAACTATAAATATTATCAATGATAATATTGATGAACCAGATGAAACTATTATCCTTTCTCTTTTTTCTCCTGTAAATGCTTTATTAGGAGAAAATCATACTTTTACTTATACTATTTTAGATGATGATTTACCTCCTTCTAATAATATTACTTCAGAAAATAGAAGATATATAGCAGGAGGAATTGATATATTTTATCAAGTTAAATATCTATTAGAAAGAAATGAAAAAGAAAAAGCAAGAAAAATAATAAAAGAATATATTCATTTATTTAAAAAAGAATATCTATTAAAAAATTATCCTAACTTATATACAAAAGAACAATTATCATTTATATCTTCTATTACTTCTGAAAAATCAAAAGAAATATTAGAAGAAATAGAAAAAATAATTAAAAAAACAGATAAAAAAAATATAGATGATAAATATTCTTCTGTTCTTAAAGAAAATTATTTAATAAAAGAATGTAGTAATATTAAATTTACTAAAACATTAAGATTAAATAGTAAAAATAAAGAAGTAAAATGTTTAAAAATAATACTTAACTTAGATAAAGAAACAAGAGTAAGTAAAATAGGGAAAGAAACAAACTTATTTGATAATAAAACAAGATTATCTGTTATTAAATTTCAAAAAAAATATAATATAAAAAAAGATAAAAAAGGAATAGTAGGTAAAGAAACAAGAAAAAAATTAAATGAGATACTAAGAAGGTTGAAGAGATAGTAGAAATAATAAAAGCTTATCTATATATCCTGTATTAATTTTTCATATAGATAATACTTGAAAAACATATTTAAAATTTTTATAATTTATTTAAAATGACTTGTTATTTTTGCTCACAGAATGCAAAAGAAATAAACTATAGAGATGTTGAGGTTTTAAAAAAATTTTTAAGTGCTGGAATGAAAATTAAACACAGAAAAAAAACTAATCTTTGTTCCAAACATCAAAGAAGAGTATCTGTTGCTATAAAAAGAGCAAGGCAAATGGCCCTTTTACCTTATTTACCATAAAATATAAAACTTAAAACTTTGTAGTTAATTTTATAATTGTAAAAAAATAAAATTTCACAGTTTATTTTAATTAACAATTCAATTAATTTTTGTCTGAATATTTATTATTAAATTTATGAATAAACCTTTTATAAATTTAATAAATTTCAAAATAGCACCATATAGTAATTCAAAATATACTCAAATTATTTTTTATAGAGAAGAAAAAGATTTGTATGAAAGTAAAGGTTTTTTATACACTCAAAAAGAAATTAAAAATTATATAAAAAATATAATAAAAAAAATAAGAAATCTTGAATTTTATTATTATATTCATCACCAACAAAGATTATGTTTTGTAAAAATAGAAGATAATATATTTTCATCTTTTAAAAATTTTTCTCTTTTTGTAAGAAAGTTATACAGATTTTTAAAAAACACTAAAGAAGAAAATTTTTCTTTATTTTTTGAAGATCTAAGTAATGATTTAAATTATTTTGAAAATTTTATTGTTAATTTAGTTATTAGTAATTTTGATTTTTCAAAAAAATATAAAACTATTTATGATAAAGATAAAAAAGAGATAAAAACAATAGAAATTTTGGTAAAAAATGAAAAAATTAGTGATTATAAAAAAATTTTAAGGGAATCAATAAATATAGGTGAAGAGATAAATAGGGCTAGGTATTTATCAAATTTGCCTGGTGGTGATTTAACGCCTTCTTTTTTTGTAGGTTTTGCTAAAGAGGTTGCTAAAGATTTAGATTTAAAGATAAAAATTTTAGGACATAAAGAACTTGAAAAATTAAAAGCTGGAGGAATTCTAGGTGTAGGCAAAGGCTCAAAGGAAAAACCTTATTTAGTTGTTTTAGAAAATAAAAATAAAGGTAAAGAGATACATTTATTAGGCAAAGGAGTTACTTTTGATACTGGAGGATTGCACATAAAATTAAGTGAACATATGAATGAAATGCACTTGGATGTTTCTGGAGCTGCGAGTGTTTTATCTTCTGCTTCTCTTATAAAAAAGTTAAATATGCCCATTAACTTAATTACTTTAATTCCTTTGGCAGAAAATATGATTTCAGGTGAAAGCTATAGACCAGGCGATATTTTAAGAACTATTTCAGGAAAAACAATAGAAGTTGGTTCACCTGATGCTGAAGGTAGAATTATTTTAGCAGATGCTATAGACTATGGAAAAAAATTTTATAAACCCAATTTAATTATTACAATTGCTACTTTAACTGGCGCTTCAATGATAGCTTTAGGCACAAAGGCTGCTGCACTTTTTTCTAATAATAAAGAAATTGAAAGATTTTTCTTAGACATAAGCGAAAAAACTTTTGATTCTTTATGGCCTCTACCTTTATGGGATGAATACAAAAAAGATATTGAAGCTCCTTTTGCTGATGTTTTAAATATTGGTAAAATAAGATGGGGAGGAGCAATTCATGGAGCTATGTTTTTATGGGAATTTGCTAAACCTAATAATTTTGTTCACATAGATATGGCTCCAAGAATGACAGCTACCGAAGATGATATATTACACAAAGGTTCTTTAGGTTTTGGCGTTTATTTATTTAAAAAATTATTTGAAAATTATAATCTCTTACAAAAAATTATCTAAATTGTTTTATGCAAATTTTAGAAAATATAAGGCTAAGCAAGTTTACTACTTTTAAAATTGGAGGAGAGGCTAGATTTTTTTGTGTAATTAAAGATATTTTTGATTTAGAAAAAATTATAAATTTCATTAATAAAAAAAATTTAAATTACTTTATTTTAGGTGGAGGAAGTAATTTGTTAATAAAAGATGAAGGATTTGATGGGATAATTATAAAACCTGAATTTAATAAATTTGAAATACATAAAGATGGAATTGTAAAAGTAGGATCAGGTATTGATATGAATTTATTAACCCAACATCTTTGTAATTTAGGATATAAAGGCTTAGAATGGGCAGGTGGATTGCCTGGAACTGTTGGAGGTGCAATTAGAGGAAATGCTGGTTGTTTTGGAAAAGAGATAAAAGATATAGTTAATAATGTTTTAGCTTTTAATATTGAAAAGGAAGAACTAAAAAATTTTTCTCAAAAAGAAATAAACTTTTCTTATAGAAATTCTTTTTTTAAAGAAAATAAAGAGTGGTTAATAATTGAAGCAGAATTTTTAATGGAATCTAATTATGATGCTCAAATTTTAATTAAAGAAATGAATGAAAAAATAAATTACAGAAAAGAAAAACATCCCCTAAAATATCCTAATGCCGGCAGCATTTTTAAAAATATAGAAGTTAATCTATCACCAAAATTTTTATTAGAATTAGCAAAAGAAAATAACCTTATTAAGGGAAATAAAATACCAACAGCTTTTGTGATAGAATATTTAGGTCTTAAGGGTAAACAAATTGGTGGTGCCAAAATTTCTGAAAAACATGCTAACTTTATTATTAACTTTAATAACGCGAAAGCACAAGATGTTTTAGATTTAATAAGTATGATAAAAGAAAAAGTTTTTGAAAAATTTGATTATCTACTTGAAGAAGAAATTCAAATAGTTTAACTTATCCACATTTTTTAATTTGATAAAAATTTTTAATTATAAAATATTTAATATAATTAAATAATTAATAATATAATTAAAAAATTTTAAGAAAGTAAACTAAAAATAAAATTTAATAATCGAAAATTAAAAAATCGGATGGTCGGTCCGATTAAAATTAATAGCCAGATAAAAGGCGGATACAAAATAAATGGCTACAAAGAAAGCTGCTAAAAAATCACCAACCAAAAAAAGTGGATCCAGAAAGAAGAAAAGATAAAATATATTATATACAGGTTAACAATTAACCCCCTACTTTAAAAGGTAGGGGGTTAATTTTTTTAATTAAAAATCATAATAAAAATTTTTTAAATCAAAATAATTTATACAAAAAATTTTAAATTTATAAAAAATGTGGATCTGATGTGAATTTGTTTTAAAAACTCTATTCAAATAATAATAAATTTTAGTGCAGATTTTAGTTTTAATTTTTTTTAAAAAATAAGTGGTATAAAATGGTATAAAAATTTATTAAAGTGGTAAATTGTGGATAAATTAGTGGAAAAAGTGGATAAAATGCTTTTAGGAGAATATAGGCACAATTTAGACAACAAAGGAAGAGTATCTATACCTTCAAAATTTAGAAATAAATTTAGCGAAGGAATAATAATAACAAGAGGATTAGATAATTGTTTATTTGGTTTTACTAAAAATGAGTGGTTAAAAGTGGTAGAAAAAATAAATTCCTTACCCCTAAGTCAATCAACAGCTCGTGCCTTTTCAAGATTAATGTTATCGGGAGCATTCGAAACAGAAATTGACAATCAAGGAAGAATTCTAATTCCAGAAACACTTAGAAATTACGCTAATTTAGATAAAAAAATTATTATTGTAGGAATGTATAGCAGAATTGAAATTTGGAGTGAAGAGAATTGGCAAAAATATAAAAAAGACACAGAAAAAAATTCTGATGAGATTGCTGAAAGATTATCAGATTTAGGAATATAAATGCACACACCAGTTTTATTAGATGAAACAATATATTTTTTAAATCCTAAGCCTAATGATAACTTTGTTGATGCTACTTTTGGTCTTGGAGGTCATAGTTTTAAGCTTTTAAGTTTTATAAAACCAAATGGCAAAATATTAGCCTTAGAATGGGATCCTTATTTAGTCGAAATTATTAAAAATAAAACAATGCCCCAAAATATCATTTTAAAAAATACAAATTTTAAAAATATAAAAAAAGTCGTTAAAGAAGAGAAATTTTCTAATATAAAAGGTGTTATCTTTGATTTAGGAATTTCAAATTGGCATTATAAAAACTCAAAAAGAGGTTTCTCTTTTAATAAAAATGAATTTTTAGATATGAGAATAAATCCTTTTGAAGTCAAAATTACAGCTTTTGATGTAATTAATTATTTTTCTCGAGAAGAATTAATAGATGTTTTTAAAAATTATGGAGATGAAAGAGAAGCAGAAAAAATAACAGATCTTATTTTAAAGAAAAGAAAAGAAAAGAAAATAGAAACTACAAAAGAACTTGCTGAAATTATTGTAGAAGCCAAAAAACATAAGAAAAAAAATATACATCCAGCAACACAAATTTTTATGGCCTTAAGAAATTTTATTAATCAAGAGCTGAAAAATTTAGAAATAGGCCTAGAAGATGCTTATGATATTTTAATTAAAGGAGGAAGAATTGTTGTAATTACTTTTAACGGTCTTGAAGATAGAGTAGTTAAGAAGGTATTTAAAAAAATAAAAATAAAAAATGCTAAATTGGTTACTAAAAATGTAATTAGGCCAACACCTAAAGAAATAAAAAATAACCCAGCATCAAGATCAGCTAAATTAAGAGTAATAGAAAAAAATGAATAATAAAAGAAAAAAAATATATAAAAAAAATTATAATAGTCATCCGCCTTTTTCCTGGTTATTAATATTTTTTGTTGTTATTATTTTTGAAATTGTTGTTTTAAGCCAAGAGCGAGCTTGGTCCCAAAATTATCAATTGTCAATTGATAATTTTCGGGATCAAGCTAACGTTCTTTCTTCTTTAAACATGAGATACTATAGCTATATATCTAATTTTTATGAATATAGTTTAAATTTAAAAGATTTTAATAATAACACAAGTACAATTACCAATAATATATTTTTAAAAGAAGCTGAAAGATATGTGTTAAAACAAAAACCTATGGAAGTTTCTTTAAGATAAAAATTTTAGCTTAATAAATTTTAAAGATTTTTTATAAATGTTAAAAAGAAATTCTGAAAATATAGGTATTTATTTTTTAATATACATAAATATTTTTTTATGGTTAATACCCATTTATTATCTTATTGAACTTCAATTAGTAAAGGCAGGAGACTTTAAAGAAAAAATAGACTTTTACGGCTTAAACAAAACCATAAAACCATTAAGAGGCAAAATATATGTTAAAGACAAAAATGATAATTTGTATTTAGTGGCAGATACTCAAAAAACATATGACATATATTTTAATCCTCTTAAAAGTAAAAACATAGAAAAAGAATTAGAGTTGATTTCAAAAATTTTAGAGATAAATAAAAATGATTTAAATTTAAAAAAGAAATCTTCTTTTATTATAGCTAAAGGAGTAAACGAAAATACTTTAAACGAAGTTCTTAAGTTAAAATTAGACTCTTTGTTTTATGATGAAAATTTATTAAGAATTTATCCAGAAAATAATTTTTTAAGTACCATAATTGGTTTTGCTTCCTATGGAGAAAATAATGATTTATTAGAGGGGAAATATGGTATTGAAAAGTATTATGATGAAATATTAAGGGGAGAAAAGGGATTATATTTGGGCGTAAATAAATTAAAACCCGAAATTCCTGGTGCAGATATTATCTTAAATATTGATTATTTTTTACAAAAATATTCTGAAAAAATTTTAAAAGAGGCAATAAGTGAATATCAGGCAAAGGGTGGTTTAATTTCCGTAGTAAATAATGAGGGCAAAATTTTAGCTTTAGCTGAGGAACCTAATTATGATTTAAATAAATTTTTTGAAGTTAAAGATTATAATTTATTTTTATCAAAATTTGTTCAAAATTATGAACCGGGATCAGTTTTAAAAACAATTACATTTTTCGCTGGTTTAGACAGTAATATTTTTAAACCTCAAGATAAATATTTTGATGCCGGCTATATAAATGTTGATAATTGGACGATATATAATTTTGATAAAAAGGGAAGGGGAGAAGTAACCCTTGAAGAAGCATTTGAACACTCTTTAAATACTGGGGCTATGCATATACAAAAACTTATAGGAAATTATAGATTTTTAAATTATCTTAAAAAATTTAGATTTAACTTAAAACCATTTATAGATTTTCCTAATCTAAGTGAAGGTAATATTAAAAATTTAGAGAAATCTCCAAGAGATTTAAGAGATGTTAACTTTTTAACAGCTAGTTTTGGACATGGAATCAGTATTAGTCCGACTCATTTAATTCAAGCTTTTACTGTATTTGCTAATAATGGAGAAATGGTTAAATTAAATTTAGTTGATCAAATAAATTTTTTAGGTAGTTTAAAAGAAAAAAATACAAAAAAAGTTATAGCTAAAATTGGTAATGATAAATCTCTTAAAGAAATAAAATATCTATTAGAACAAGTAACTTTAGATGGTGGAGGGAAAAAAGCAAAAACAAAAGGATACAAAATAGGTGGTAAAACCGGATCTGCTTATATTCCTAAGATAAATGAACCAGGATATAGTGATGAGGTTATAAACACTTACGTGGCTATTTTTCCCTTAACTAATCCAAAATTTATAGTTTTTGTTAGAATAGATAGACCAGTTCAGGGACTTGCTTTGGTTACTACCGTACCTATAGCAAAAAAAATTATAGATTATTTAATTGATTATTATAATATTCCTCCAGATGATATATAGAGAAAAATTTAGAAAAGTTAAAAATTTTATTTATAAATTCGACGAATTAGCAGGGTTTTTCTTTTTGCCTCTTATTATTTTAACTTTAATTTTATTTTATTTTAAATACTTCAATATACTTCAATTTATATGGGTAGAATTATTCATAATTATTGGATGGTTAATTTATATTTATAGGTTTTACAATGATAGCGGTGCTTAAAACATTATTTATTTTTAAGGTTATATAAAATTTTTTCTAAATCATATAACCCAAGATATTTAGCTATTACCTCATTTTTATTGTTTAGATGTAGATCTTTTTTATTTCTTGCAATTGGGAAAAAAGGATCTTTTATTTTTATTAAATAATTTCCTTTAATATGGAATTTAATATTTCCTTTTTCTTTACTTATTTCATATGAATCAAGATCATTAATATCAAGAAGAATGTAAGATTTTGGCAGAATCAATGTAAATAAAGACAAATCAGAAAATGTAGGTAATGGAATTAATATACAATTTTTATAAACAATTATTCTTCTGCTTAAAATTACTCCTAAATTATGTAAAATAGCAAATATTAAGATTAAAAAAACAAACCCTAATATTATTTTTATATAAAGCCCTATATTATCTAGATCTGGAATATCTTTTGAAAATATTATCATTGCAAACATATTTAATACAAATAATAAAATTGGGCAAAATGCAACTAAAATTATTATTAATATAATCTTTAAAAACATAGGTTGTTTATATAAAATTTCTCCTTTTGCGCCCTCAAATTTTTTGACTTTATGAAAACCAAAAATATAACTCCAGTATGTAATCCTTTCCTTATCTATTATATCTCTACCTAATAATTTATTTTTGAATCTATCTTTAATTTGGTAAGTTTTTATTGCAAAAGATTTTTTATAAAAAATGTTTATTATAATAAAATAAAAAACATATAGATTTAGAATACGTTCCTGAGTAACATTTTCGGGCATTATTCTAAATATCACAAATATAAAATAAGTTAAGAGTGTAAAAAATAATGTAAAAAACGCCCTTTCAGGATGTAAATAAACTCTATTCTTATTTATCAAAAAAACATTTTTTTTTAATCCTATAGAGTAAAATACGTCAGCTATTACTTCAAAAATTACTATAAAAAAAGATAAGATAAAAAGAAAAAGAAATATATGAAAAATATTACCTGGGATACCTAAAAAATAAAGAACTTTTTTTATAGGAATTATATAAATTTCAGTTATTGCTTGAAATAAAAATATAAAGGCTATTCCTAAAAATAAAAATTTAAAATAATAAAAAATTTTAATTTTATTCATTAATTTAAATTATGAAGAAATTGTTTGTACTCTTAATAAAAAATTATTTGCATATTCTTTTAAAAAATTCGTTTTTAAAGTTGAAATCTATATCTTTACAAAGGCTTTCGCAGTCTTTTTTTGTAAATTCTTCGCTTAAATTTTTATCAAATTCAAAGATATTTTCTTCGTCTTTATAAACATATACATCTGTCTTACAAAAATCTTTTTCGCTATTATAAGCATACCAACCAAAACTATTTATAAAATATTTTCCATTTTTATTTTTAAACTCAATTTCATAACCATATCTTCCAGCTCCTCCTGAACCCTTAAGTAAAAAAGGATAAAAATATTTTCCATTTTTTTTAAATTTAATAACAAATATTTTTTTACTATCATCTATGCCAAATGTATACATATCTATAGCTACTCCACCTGCCCCTAATAAATTTACAAAATATATTTTTTTATTTTTTATATTATATCTTTTTTCTATAATTGGCTTTATTTCTATATCTGATTCAAATTCTTTTTTAAATATATCCTTTAATTCTTCAAAAAATATTTTTTCTCTTTCAAAATATTCTTTTTCAGATTTATTAATATATTTCTCTTCGTTAGTATGTTTTTTTATAAGCAGTTTATAATAAAATAAAATTATTATTAAAATTAATATGAAAAATAAAATAAAAATGTATTTTGTTGAAAATTTTTTAGATTTAATTTTTATCATATAATTTTACTTTAATTTTAAATTATATATATAATAATTAAAAATAAATATGAAAATTAAAAAAATTGATATAAAAGAGGGATTAACTTTTGATGATATTTTAATAATACCACAAAGATCAAATATAAATTCAAGAAAAGAAGTAGATTTATCTTCAAAATTAACTAAAAATATAACCCTTAAATTACCTATAATATCTTCTCCTATGGATACTGTAACTGAAGCAGATATGGCCATAGCTTTAGCAAGAAGTGGTGGAGTAGGCATAATTCATCGTTTTTGTTCAATAGAATATCAAGTAAAACAGGTAGAAAAAGTAAAAAGAGCAGAAAATTATTTGATAAATAATCCAATTTGTGTTAATCAAGAAACGACTTTAGGAGAAATAAAAGAAAAAATAGAAAATTTCGAATTTCAAACTTTTTTAGTTGTTGACAATAATGAAAGATTAGTAGGTATTTTATCGAAAAGAGATTATTTTTTAGAAGAAAATGATAACATAAAAATTAAATCATTAATGACACCATTTGAAAAATTAGTTGTGAGTTATAAAAAAATAAATCTTGAGGAAGCAAAAGAAATTTTCAAAAAATACAAAATTGAAAAAATACCTATAATTGATAAAAATAGAAAGGTAAAAGGACTTATAACACTGAAAGATTTAAAATATTCACTCAACAAAAAAGCAGTAAGAGACAAATATGGTAGACTTCTTGTAGGAGCTGCTATAGGAGTAAGAGGTGATTTTATGGAAAGAGCTTATGAATTAATTAAATCAGGGATAGATGTGCTTTGTATAGATATAGCTCATGGCCATTTAAGTAAATCAATTTTAGTCATAAAAAAAATTAAATCAAAATTTCCAGATATTCCCTTAATTGCTGGGAATGTTGCTACTTCAGAAGGAGCAAGAGATCTTAAAAAAGCAGGAGCAGATATAATAAAAGTAGGCATAGGACCTGGTGCAGCTTGTACTACAAGGGTTGTTACAGGAGTTGGTGTTCCTCAAATTACTGCTATTTTACTTGCCAAAAAAGGAGCAGGAAATACACCTGTTATAGCAGATGGGGGTTGTAAAAACTATGGAGATATAGCAAAAGCACTAGCAGCAGGAGCAAATTTTGTTATGTTGGGTTCTATGTTAGCTGGTACTGATGAATCTCCTGGAGAAATTTTTGATATTAAAGGTAAAAAAGTAAAAGGTTTTAGAGGAATGTCTTCTTATGTGGCCTACAAAAATAAAACAAAAGAATTAAATGAAAGTAATGATTTTGAACCAACGCCCGAAGGAATAAGTTATGGTTTTGTAAATTATAAAGGTTCTGTTAATGAAGTTTTACATAATATAGAAAAAGCTTTGAGATCTTCTTTCTCATATGTTGGTGCTAAAAATTTAAAAGAATTTAATCAAAAGGCAAAATTTATAAAAATATCATCATTAGGATTTAGAGAAAATATGCCACACGATATTGATTATTTAGATTGATTGTTTAATTTTTCAATTAATTTATCTATAATAATTTTTTGATATTTAATTAATTTTTCTCTCGCTGTATTGATATCAAAATATGAAATTTTATCAACTTCTGGTATTTTAATTCTTTTTTTAAAAGGAGGTAATTTAACATATATCATATTAGGTTTAAAATTTTCTAAATTACCAAAATCTTTTTCTAGAATATAAACATAAACTATTTTGTTAATACTTTTTAATTCAGTAAAATAAGATATTTTATCTATATCTTCTTGTTCTAACTTAAAACTAGTTTCTTCTTCAAATTCTCTAATAGCGGTTTTAAGAATACTATCATCTTTTCTTATCTCACCTTTAGGTATACTCCAACTATTTTTATCTTTATTTTTCCATAAAGGACCTCCAGGATGAACTAAAAGTATTTCTATATTATTATTTATTTTCCTATAATTTAAAATGCCTGCTGATTTTTTCATTATTATGGCTATTTATTTTAAAATTTTAATAAGAAAAATAAAAATTATAGTTATAAAAAATGAGGGATATTATTTTATTTAATAGCTTAACTAAAAAAAGAGAAAAATTTAAACCATTAAAAAGAAAGATAGTAACTATGTATAATTGCGGTCCTACTGTTTATGAAAGACCACATATTGGTAATTTAAGAGCTTATATATTTGCTGATATTTTAAGAAGAGTATTAGAATTTAATAGCTATAAAGTAAAACAAATTATTAATATTACTGATGTAGGTCACTTAACTTCAGATGATGATACCGGTGAAGATAAGATTGAAAAAAGTGCTCAAGATAAAGGAAAAAGTGCGTGGGAAATAGCAAAATATTTTGAAAAATTATTTAAAGAAGATTTTAACAAACTAAATCTTAAAAAACCATTCAAATTTCCTCGAGCGACTGAACACATTAAAGAAATGATTAAACTAATAAAGATTTTGGAGAAAAAAGGATATACTTATAAAATTTCTGATGGCATTTATTTTGATACTTCCAAATTTAAAGATTATGGAAAATTGGGAGATTTAAATAAAAAGAAATTACTTCCAGGTGCACGAGTTGAAATTAATTTAGAAAAAAGAAACCCTTATGATTTTGCTTTATGGAAATTTTCGCCTAAAGATAAAAAAAGACAAATGGAATGGGAAAGTCCATGGGGGGTTGGTTTTCCAGGTTGGCACATTGAATGTTCTGCTATGGCGATGAAATATTTAGGAAACACCATAGATATTCATACTGGTGGTATTGATCATTTAAATATTCATCATACAAATGAAATAGCTCAATCAGAAGCAGCTACAGGTAAAAAATTTGTTAACTACTGGCTTCATGTTAACTTTCTTTTAGTTGAAAATCAAAAAATGTCAAAAAGTTTAGGAAATATTATTACTTTAGAAGAGATAGAAAAACAAGGTTTTTCTCCATTAGGTTTTAAATATTTAGTTTTAACTTCTCACTATCGTTCAGAAATAAACTTCACTTTAAAGGCTATGCAAGCTGCAGAAATTGCTTATAAAAATCTTCTAGAAAATGCTTCTTTAGAAATAATTAATAATATTACTCAATCTAAAATAAAACTAATTAATAAACGAATAAAAAATAATAAAAAAGAGGTTGAAGTTAATAAAGATGAAAACCAAAAAATTAAAAAAGAAATTTTAAATATAATTAATAAAGATCTTGATACACCTAAATTAATTGCTAAGATATGGGAAGTTATAAAGTCAAATAAAGATATTCGTTATAAAAAAAATTTTTTACTTTTATCAGATCAAATTTTAGGTTTAGGATTAGAAAAAGTAATCAAGAAAAAAATACCTCAAAATGTTATCAAAAAAGTTTTATTAAGAGAAAAAGTGAGAAAAGAAAAAAAATGGGAGTTGGCAGATAAAATAAGAAAAGAATTATTAGAAAAAGGATATAAGATCGAGGATACAAAAAAAGGACCTATGATTAAGAGAATATTAAAGTAAGATAAATTTTAAGATGAAAAGAAAAAATTAATTTAAATCGAATTAAAATGACTATTTGGAAATTAATTAAGTATTTTTGTTTCGATAAAAATATTATTCATAATACTAGTAGTACTAATAAAAATATTATTTTATCATTGTTTTTAATTTCATTATTTATTCCTATTTTTATTATTAGTGCATTGGAATTTAAAAATAATTCTGAGGGTCAAGATATAACTTTAACTTTATTAGGAATAGCTATAATACTTTTATTGGCAAGAATTTCTAGCTTAGTGGAATATTGGAAACAACCAGCAGTATTAGGAGAATTAGTGATGGGTATAATTTTAGGTAATCTAACTTTAATTGGCTTAAATTTTTTTGAGTTATTAAAAAATGATAAAATAATTAAATTTTTAGCAGAATTTGGAGTGATTATTCTTCTCTTTCAAATAGGTCTTGAATCAAATGTAGAAAGAATGAAAAAAGTTGGTTTAAGATCTTTAATGGTGGCTATAATAGGAGTTGTAGCTCCATTTATTTTGGGAGCTTATGTTGTTGGTCCATTATTTTTTCCTAACTCAAATACAAATTTTTATATTTTTTTAGGGGCGGTTTTAACAGCAACTTCAATTGGTATAACTGCAAGAGTATTTCAAGATTTAAAAAAACTTCATCTTCCAGAGGCTCAAATTGTTTTAGGTGCTGCTGTCATAGATGATATTTTGGGTTTAATAATTTTAGCTATAGTTTCTGCAATTATAACTGTAGGTACATTAAATTTAACTAGCATATTTTTAATAAGCATTAAGGCTCTTATTTTTTTAATAGGATCAATAATTTTAGGCCAAATTTTCTCACCTTATATTGGTAAATTATTATCAAAAATACACACTGGCGTAGGAATGAAATTTACAATGGCTTTGGGTTTTTGTTTAATTTTTGCTTTTTTGGCTAAAAAATTTGGTTTAGCTCCTCTAATAGGTGCCTTTGCTGCTGGTTTAGTTTTAGATCCCGTTCATTTTTATTTTTTTAAAGATCCTGAAATAGTTAATGACATTAAAAAAGAAATTGAAAAATTTGAAGAAAACGAAAAGAAAAAAATATCATCAATAATTCAAAAACATTCTCATCGTCACATAGAAGATCTCATTGCTCCCCTAGGCTTCTTTTTTATTCCTATATTTTTTGTAATTACAGGTATGAATGTAAAAATAGATGTATTTTTTGACGCTAAAGTTTTACTATTAGCCCTATTTTTGACTCTTGTAGCCATAATAGGCAAAGTAGTTTCAGGAATAGCTGCTGGGAGGGTTAATAAATTATTAGTAGGTTTTGGAATGGTTCCAAGAGGTGAAGTAGGTTTAATTTTTGCCAGCATAGGTAAAGAATTAAAAGTTATTCAAGATCAAGTCTTTTCAGTTATCGTAATTATGATAGTGCTTACCACACTTTTAACACCTCCGATTTTAGCATTAATTTTAAGAAAAAATAAATAACATACAATAAAATAATATTCAAAAATTAAAAAATTTATATAAATATAATATAATATTTTTATAAAAATCTTTATCTAAAAAAATAATTACTATTTTAATTTAAATTAAGTTATAAATAAATTAAGTATCTTATAATTTAAAAATAACACAAAAATCAAAAAGTCTAAATTAAAAATATTAATATGCTATGATCTTAGATATAAACAAAAATCATTTGTTATTAGGGCTTCTTTCTATAGGGTTGGGGCTATTAATAGGTATTTCTATTTTTTCTTTTGTTTTTTATAAAGTAAAATCTTTTGAAAATACAATAACAGTGATAGGTTCAGCTAAAGAAAAAGTAGTTTCTGATACAATAAAATGGACTGGAATTTTAAAAATAGAAACACCCAGATCAAATTTAGGAGATGGATATAAGAAATTAAATGGTGACTTAAATAAAATAAAAAAGTTTTTTGAAGAAAGTGGAATTACTGAATCTCAATTAATAATCCGAACACCATTTTTAGAAACGCCATGGTGTGGTTCTTCTTATTGTGATTATGTTATTATTAATCAAGAAATAATTTTAAATTCAAAAGATATTCAGAGGATAACAAAATTAGAAGAAAAAAGGAGAAAATTAATAGAAGAAGGTATAAATTTTACCACTTATTCTTTAGACTATTTTTACTCTGGTTTACCTAATTTAAGGATTAAATTATTTAAAGAAGCTATGAAAGATGCCAGAAAAAGGGCAGAAAGTATTTTAGAAATAAGTAACAAAAAATTAGGTAGCTTAAAGTCTGTTTCTGCTGGAATAGTTCAAGTTTTAGCACCTAATTCTGTTGAAATATCAGATTATGGAACCTATGATACTAGAACAATAGAGAAAGAAGTAATGGTAACAGTAAAAGACGTTTTTTTACTAAGATAAGAATTAAGAGTAATACTATTTAAATATTTAATAATCAAAAAAAGTAAAATTATGGTTTTTTAATATATGATAACTTCATACAAGAAAATAAATAATTTTATAACCACTAGTATTCCTAAAGTAAATAAAAATGATTTTTTATCTGAGGTAGAACATTTTTTATCTTTAAACAAGTTTGATACTATAGACTATATTTATGTGATTAATGAAAAAGATGAACTTATTGGTGTTTTTTCAATTAAAGAACTATTTTTAAATTCGAAAGATAAAAAAGTTGAAGATGTTATGAAAACTAAAATAGTTAAAGCAGAACTAAGTAGTACCCCAGAACAAGTAGCAATTTTAGCTTTAAAAAACAATCTAAAAGCTATCCCGATTGTTAATGAAAATAATAAATTACTAGGAATTATACCTTCCGATTCAATACTTGAAATTTTACATTTAGAAAATGTAGAAGATTTCTTAAGGTCTGTTGGTATTCATAGTCCGGTTAGAGAAACATTAGAAGGTAATTCTTTATTTTTAGCTAAAGCAAGATTGCCTTGGCTAATTTTTGGTTTGATTGGAGGAACAATAGCTGCTTTAATTGTAGAATACTTTGAATTTTCATTAAAAAAACACTTTATTTTAGCTGCTTTTATACCCTTAATGGTATATATAGCTGATGCAGTAGGCACTCAAACTGAAACTATTTTTATAAGAAACTTAATTTTTAAAGAAAAAATTAATATCTTGAGTTATTTTATTAAAGAGTTTACAACAGGAATTTTAATTTCTACTATCTTAGCTTTAATTCTGTTTATAACAGCCAAATTAGTATTTAATGCAGATTTTCTTATAAGTCTGATATTAATGGTTTCCTTAATCTTAACAATTATGATAGCAATGGGGGTTGGAATTATTGTACCGTGGTTTTTAAATAAAGTTAAAAAAGATCCGGCTATTGGTTCTGGGCCTTTTGGTACAATTATAAGAGACATTTTAACGTTAACTGTCTATTTATTAATCTCTTTTTTGATTTTTTGAAAAAATAAAAAATTAATTTATAATATTTAATAAATGGTCGTTTAAATTAAATATCTTAATTTAACTTAAGATGAAAAAAATATTTTTAATTCTTTTAATTTTTGGTTTTGTTTTTTCTTTTGCTATAATTTTTGCTCAAAATATTAAGGTTGAAAGTGAACCAAAATTAAGAAATATAGAAATATTAACAAATAGACCAAATATTAAACAAAAAGATGTCGAATTAAAAATAAAAAGATTGGAAGAAGTAATTAAAAAATTAGAAGAAGATTTAAGGAGTGGTAATTTGGTAATTAAAAATGAACTTAGAAAAAATGTTGAAAAAAATATTATAAGAGTTAAAGAAAGATTAAATAAAGCTAAAAAAGCATTTCGAGAAAAAAAGTATGGTGAAGCCTTTGGTTTAACTACAAATGCTGAAAGTTTGATCAATAATGTTTTAAGAATATTAGAAAAAGGGACTGGTTATAAGATTATGAAGCAAAAAGAAGAAATGACATCAAAAATATTGGAAAAAAGAAATGTGAAAGAATTAAATGTTGACAAACCTAAAACAGAAAAGGTAAAAAATAATATAAAAATAGAAAAAGAAATTTCTAAAAGAACATATTCTATACAAGAAGTATCAAGAAATAATTCAAAAGAAAGTTGTTGGTCTGTAATAAGAGGGAAAGTTTATAATCTTACGAATTGGATTAATCAACATCCAGGTGGCCCAGATAAAATTTTAAATATATGCGGTAGGGATGGTTCATCAATATTTGAAAAAGTACACGGTGGTCAGACAAATCCAGAAAGGCTACTAAAAAATTTTGAAATAGGCATTTTAAAAAACAATTGAAAATATAAACCTATAAAAATTAAATACATATTAAAATAAAAAGCTTATATTCTTTTTCTTTATTTTATAGAAAATATTAAAAAGATAGATTTCGTCTTTGTAAATTATAAAATTTAAATCATAAAATAAAATAAATTATATTAAAATCATAAACTAAACAAAAAAACTTAATGATCTTTAAATTTGGAATAGAGGTTGAAATACCTCTTCTTAAGTTAAAAAGAAAATCTGTTTTTGTAGATTTTTCTAACACTAAATTTGAAGAACTTGATAAGATTATTAAAAAATTACCAAAATTTAAAAAAGATTATAGATATTTAAGAATAGGTGATCTAAAAATAAAAGAAAAAAGATGGTATATAGAAGGTTATGAAAGATTTAAATCAGATGGGTCATTTTGGAAAAGTGAGATTAAGGGACTAGAAATTAGAACTAATCCATATTTTACTATTGATGATTGTTTAAAAGAGTTAAAAAATAATTATCTTCTTTTGAAAAAATATTTAATAAAAGAAAATTTTTTTCCCACTTGGATAAGCTTTAACCCCTTTAAAAATCAATTTAAACCTAAATTAAATAGTTATGAAAAAAGAAAAAGACAATTTTCGCCTGAAGATCTAACTGCTAATATCGCTAATTTAACTTTTGGTCCTGATTTAAATTTTTCAATCGAAGAAATTGATGATAAACAATTAATTGATATTGGTAAAAAATTAACCTATTATAGTCCCTTTATTGTTCCTTTTAGTTTTTCGGCACCTTTTAAAAAAGGTAAATTGTGGAAAGGATATTCTTATAGAACTTATACTAGAACAGGCAAAAGACCTGCATGTTTGATTTTTATTTATAACTCTAAAAATTATATAAAAAGTTTCCCTTCATTAATTCAAATCCCCAGAATTGAATCAGAAAAAGGAAGAATTGAATTTAAATCACTTGACACTTGTAATTCTTTAAAGATGTACAAAGCATTATTTATTTTAATTAAGGGAATTATTTTAGATGAAAGTTTGAAAAAAAGAAGATTAACACCTGATTCTAAATTACATCAACATTCTGCTCTTTATGGTTTTAAGTCATCAACAATAAAAAAAGAAGCATTAAAAATATTAAAATCGATCGAAAACGTTTTAGAAAAAAATGAAAAAGATTATATTTATTTTTTAAAAGAAATAGTTTTAAATAATAATCTATCCGTGTTAAAATTAATCAATGATTATAAAAAAACAAAATCAATATTAAAAACCTTAAAACAACATGAAACAATTAATTTATGATTTAATTATCGTTGGGGGAGGACCAATTGGTGCTTCAACGGCTTATTTTTTAAGTAATAATAAACTAGATAAAAAAATAGCTCTTTTAAGAGCAGAACCATTAGAAAATGATCCTTTTCATATAGCTACATATCTTTATTCAGGTGGCTCGATAAGATCTTATTTTGATAATCTTGAAATTAAAGAAGCAACCACAAAAACCATAAATTTTATAAAAAAACTAAAAGAAGAAAATATTGATTTATCTCTAATTGAAGATTATTACTGTTTTTTAAATAGAGGCGTAATGGTTTATTCTTTAAATATAAGCACTGTTAAATTGATCAATTATTTTTTAGATAAAGCAAAGAAAAATGGCGTAGAAATTTTCGACCAAACTTATCTAGAAGAAATTATTGAAAATAAAGAAAAAGTTTTATTAAAAACAAATAAAGGTGAATTTGAAACTAAAAAAATCTTATTAGCCCTAGGATATTCTGTAAGTAAATTTTTGCCAGAAACTAATTTTCAATTTAAAAAAAGACAACTTTTTGTTTTAGATATTAAATTAAAGGAAGAACAAAAAACTTTTCCACACTTAATTGTCCCTTTTAAGGAAGGAGTGGTTTATATCTTTGTAAAAAATATAAATAATGAACTAAAATTTGTCTTGGGCCAAGAAGATGTTATTGAAGAAAATGACGAATTTAAAGAAGATAACTATTTTGATAAGCTTTTAGAAATGGGACTCGCAGAAATTTTACCATTTTTAAAAGAGGTAAAAGTTGAAAAAATATTATGGGGTTTTGATGCTGAAAATAAAATCTTAAAGATATTTAACAAAGATAATAAAATAATAGCAGCTTGCTGTGGAAGTGCAGCACGATCTTGTGTTTATATAGGAGAAAAGTTGGTTCATTTATTAATAAAATAAATTTATTAATTTTTGAATTTTTAAGCAATTTTTATTTTTTAATAAAATTTAATTTTAATTATAAAATTAATTTGTTTTTATTTTTTTTATATAACCTTTATTAAAAAATGAAAAAAAATAATTTAATTTTAATACTATCATTAATTGGTTTCTTTATTTCTTTATTTTTATATATGAGCAGCCCAAATCCTAATTTTTGTACCCTTGGAGGAGTTTGTAAAACAGTGTTAACTAGCAAATATAGTCAAACTTTCGGAATTAATAATTCTCTTTTAGGAATGATCTATTTTTCTTTTATTATAATATTAAATTATTTTAATAAAGAAAAAATTGTTAAATTATTATCAATATTTAGTGCTTTATTTGCTTTATATTTAATATATATAATGTTTTTTGTTTTAAAAGAAATTTGTTATTACTGTTTAATTGTTGATTTTTCTGCTATAATTATTGCAATTTTAAACTTTTCTAATTTTAGATGGATTAGATAATGATTTTTGAAAGTACTTTTAAAAAAATTTTAGAAGTTAAGGAAATATTCAAAAGTTTAGTTAATGATGATTTCGAAGTTGAAAATATATTTAAAATACTAGAAAAAGAGCAAAGAAATGTAAAGGTTTATCTTTCCCTAAAAAGAGAAAATGGTGTCATTGATATTTTTGAAGGCTATAGAATTCAACATAATAATTTTCTGGGTCCTTATAAGGGAGGCATAAGATATTTAAGCGATGTTAATGAAGATGAAATAAAAACTCTAGCTTTTTTAATGACAATAAAGTGTGCTTTAGTTGGACTTCCGTTAGGCGGCGCAAAAGGAGGAATAAAGATTGATCCTAAAACTTTAACAGAAAAAGAACTTGAAAATCTTTCTAGAGAATATATAAGAAAAATTTATGATTTCATTGGGCCAGATAAAGATATACCTGCTCCTGATGTTAATACTAATTCAAAGATAATGGACTGGATGGTTGATGAGTATATGAAAATTTCAAAATCTGAAGATAAAAAATTAAAAGCAACTTTTACAGGCAAATCAGTTGAAAATGATGGTTCAGAGGGAAGAGAAGAAGCTACAGGCAAGGGAGGTGAAATAATTCTTGAAAGTTATATTCAAAAATTAAATTTAAGAAAACCATTAAGAGTAGCTATTCAAGGTTTTGGTAATGTAGGTTATAATTTAGCCAAATTTTTATATCAAAAAGGTTATAAGTTAGTTGCTCTTTCAGATAGCAAGGGTGGAATTTATAATGAAGAAGGCTTTAATCCAGAAATAGTTATGGAATGTAAAAAAGAAAGAGATATGATTAGCGGTTGTAATTGTGTTAGCGGTGTTTGTGATTTAAAATTGGAACAAGATATTACCAATGAAGAATTGCTTGAGCTTAATGTTGATATTTTAATTCCCGCAGCCTTAGAAAATGCTATTACTATAAAAAACGCAAATAATATTAAAGCAAAAATAATTTTAGAAATGGCTAATAATCCTTTAACAGAAGAAGCTGATGAGATTTTAAATAAAAAAGGAATAAGTATTATTCCCGATATTTTAGCTAATAGTGGTGGTGTTATAGTTTCTTATTTTGAAATGTTACAAAATTTGAACAATGAAAAATGGAGTAAAGAAAAAGTTTTTGAAGAATTAGAAAAATATTTAACTAAAACTTTTGATGAAGTTTGGGAAATAAAAGAAAAATTAAACATTGATTTAAGAAAAGCATCATTTATTTTAGCCTTACAAAGAATTTATGAAAAATATAAAAATTACAACATTTAAATAGTTTTTTAAAATTCTACTTCTTTAACTGAAAAATTTAATCAATTATTTAAATTAATCAAATAAAGGATAACATTACTTTATTTACCTATTATATTATATAAAAATGTTTAAAATATACCATTTTTTACAAAATATTTCAAAAAAATACCTATTCAAACCTAACTAATATTACAATGAATACTTTATTTACTTTAATAATTTGTTAAAATTATTATTTATTTTTAAATAATAAACCTTATATTAAAATAAGTCAAATAAGGTCGTAAATAATTAAAAAAAATAAAAAAATAATAATAAAAAAATGGAAAAACAACAAAATACTTGTCAATGCAATTGTTGTGAACATCCAAATGGAACTTGTGTTATAACTTGTGTATGTCAATGCTGTCCCTCTTCTGAAAATCAAGAAACTGAAAAAGAAGAGTAATTATAAAAAAATAAAATATAGATTATAAATTTTTTTATGAATTTAAATAAAGAAAAATTGGCTGTTTATATTCTTCGTTTTGGTTTAGCTATAGTTTTTCTTTATTTTGGCGTTTATCAAATATTAGATCAATCAAGATGGATATATTTAGTGCCTGATAAAATTTTAAATTTTTATATTAGCGATATTTTAAAATCTAAAATTATTTTTATAAATGGAATTTTTGATTTAATTATTTCTTTGTCTTTATTTTCAGGTTTATTTATAAAAATATTTTCTTTATTAGGTTTTATTCATCTTATCTCAATTACTGTTTTTTCTTTGGGCTTTGAACCAAGTGGAATAAGAGATTTAGGATTAGCTTTTTCTATTTTAGCCTTATTTTTTCTTAGTGGTAAAAAATAATTATTTTTAATTACAATTTTCTATTTCATAAATGGAATATAATAAAATTTTTCTTTGATATAATTTTCTATTTTTTCGCTAGTTTCTTCTGTATAATAAAAGCTAAACTCTTTTGGTGTTAATTATGTGTTTTCTTAATTTTTATAATTTGAAATTAATTATTGATTTAATAACATAAATTAAAAAATTTTAATTATTTTCTTTATAATTTATGTTTTACTTTTAATATTTTATAATAATAAACAATGATTTACCATTTTCTTATTTTAATTTCCTCTTTTTTGGGGTTTTTAGTTGCACGATATATATATATCCATAAATCAAAAAAGAAAACTTTAATTTGTCCCCTAAAAGCTTCTTGTGAGCCAGTTATTCATAGCAGATATTCAGTATTTTTAGGCTTAGATCTAACAATTTTGGGTATGATTTATTATGCATTGATATTCTTATCTTACACAATATATCTTATTTTGAATTTAAACATTGATATTTTTAAATTTATTTTATTTTTTGTTAGTTTATCTGCTTTTTTATTTTCTTTATACTTAACTTTTATTCAATTAGCTAAATTAAAAAAAATTTGTTCTTGGTGTTTACTTTCTGCAGTTTTATCTTCAATAATTTTCTTTTCCAGTTTTATTATTTATAAAGATAGTTTAATAATTTTATCTCAAGAATTTAAAAATTTATCAGTTTTTATTCATGCACTTGCTGCAGGTCTGGGATTAGGTATTATTATTGTGGTTGATTATCTTTTCTTTAAATTTTTAAAAGATAAATCTATTGATCAAAAAGAAAAAGAAGTTATGGAAAATTTATCTGATCTGATATGGCTTTTAATAGGTTTAATTTTTGTTTCAGGATTTTTCATTTATTTTTCTGATATGGAAAAATATCACAATTCAACAAAATTCATGGTTAAAATGTTTATCTTTTTAGTTATTACTCTTAATGGTTTGATTTTAAATACCTTTGTCTCTCCTAAATTAAGTGAAATAAATTTTGAAAAATATAATAAATATTCTTTAATTGCCTCTTCTATGGGTATCATTTCTATTGTTTCTTGGTTTTTGGCTTTCTTATTAGGAAGGTTAAAATCTATTCCTTTAACCTTTCTTGATGGTGTTATTGTTTATTTTATCATTCTTTTAATTAGTATAATAATTGGAAACTTAATTTTTAAACATAAAATAGTTAAAGCAAAATAGATGATTAGGTTATAACAATTTAATGACAAAAATAAAAGAAGGACAATAAACAATATATTTTTCTTTACCTGATCAAAGTGGTAAGTTTCATAAACTTTCTGACTACAAGGATAGATAGAGTTTGCCTTATTTTTATCCTAAAGATGATACTCCAGGATGCACTAAAGAAGCTTGTAATATTAGAGATAATTTTCTTGATTTTAAAAAATTAAAAGCAATAGTCTTGGGTATAAGCGTTGATTCAGTTGAAAGTTATAAAATGTTTTCTCAAAAATATAATCTTCCTTTTAATTTACTTTCTGATGAAAAAAGGAAGTAGTTAAAAAATATGAAGTTTGGGGAAGAAAAAATATTATGGGAAAAATATTTATGGGTATTAAAAGAACTTCATTTTTAATTAATCCAGAATTTAAAATTGATAAAATTTATAAAAATATTAAACCAGAAATTCATGCTGATGAAGTTTTAAGAGATTTAAATTTATTTTTTTAAAAAATAAGTTGTAAAATAATTTTTATAAATTTAAGTAAAATAAATTTATGAACAAAAATAATAGAATTTCAAGATCGCAAATTGAGCTTTTTATTGATTGCCCAAGATGTTTTTGGTTGGAAATAAAACATAATATAAAAAGACCTGAAAATTTCAGTGGTGGTTATATTGGTAGTAAATATGATCCACTTTTAAAAAATTATTTTGATAAACATCGTGAAAATAACAAAACTCCTGAAGAAATAGAAAAACATAATTTAAAATTATTCTCTAATATTGAAATTTTAAAAACTTGGCGAGGAAAGGGAATCGAATATTTTAATGAAAAACATAATATAGTTTATTATGGTAAAATTGATGATCTTTTGACAAAAGACGAATATTTAATTCCATTTGATTTTAAGACAACTATTAGTAAAAACTTTCAAATTTATGAAGATTATAAAAGACAGCTTGAAATTTATGGTTATCTATTAAAAAAGAATAATTATCCAGTTTTAGAAACTGGAATTTTTTATGTAGTTAAAGTTAATATTAACGAAAATTTTGAAAAAATTGAAGAAAGAGAAATAGTTAGAATTGAAAATTTAAATTATGAAATTTATGATGAAATTTTAGAAAAATTAATAGAAACTTATAAATCTAAAAAAGAACCTAAACCCAGCCCAAATTGTAAATTTTGCCAAAGAGATGAACAAATAAAAAGATTAATTTAAAAATTTAAGATGAAAAAAATTTTAATTTTAGGAATAATAATTTTAATTCTATTTTTGATCTATAAATTTTACCCCATTTATAAGGGTATAAAACAGGCATATTTACCTTCAAAAACAAAAATTATCTCTGATAAAGATTTAGAATATTTAAAACTGCCAGAAAATTTTAAAATTCAAATTTTTGCTAAAAGTGTTAACGGAGCGAGAGTAATTAAAGAAGATCCAGCCGGAAATTTAATTGTTAGTTTAACCAAAGAAGGAAAAATTATTTCTTTACCAGATTTAAATCAAGATGGTAGAGCTGATAAAGTTATTACTTTACTTGAAGGACTTCAAAATCCCCACGGAATGGAAATTAAATGTTGTGACGTTACACGTCCAAAAAATTGCAAGCTTTATGTAGCTGAAACTGAAAAACTGCTCCAATACGATTTAATTTTTGATGAAAATGATAAAATTTATAGTCCAATCAATCCAGAAAAAATTTTAGATTTACCTCCTGGTGGAAGGCATTTTACGAGAACTTTACTTTTTTTGCCATCTCCTGAAGATCACAAACTTTTAATTTCTGTTGGTTCAAGTTGCGATGTTTGTTATGAAAAGGATGAAAGATACGGAGCAATTTTAGTTTATGATTTTAAAACTAAAGAAAGCAAAATTTACGCTAAAGGATTAAGAAATTCTGTTTTTTTAACTTTACATCCCGTAACTGGTAAAGTTTGGGCAACAGAAATGGGAAGAGATTGGCTTGGCGATGATTTACCACCTGATGAAATTAACATCATCGAAGAAGGCAAAAATTATGGTTGGCCAATTTGTTATGGCAAAAATATTCACGATGATAATTTTGATAAAAATATTTACATCAGAAATCATTGTATGGAACCATTTGAAACTCCTTCTTATATTGACATTCCTGCTCATTCATCTCCTTTAGGGTTATCTTTTTTTCCTGAAGAAGGTTGGCCCGAAAAATATTGGTACAATCTTTTAGTTGCTTATCATGGTTCTTGGAATAGAACTGTGCCAACTGGATACAAAATTGTAAGATATATTTTGGATTCTCAAGGAAGATATTTAGGTGAGGAAGATTTTATTACTGGTTGGCTTCAAGAAGATGAGGCTATTGGCAGACCTGCTGATATTTTGATTAAACCAGGAGGAATAATTTATATTTCCGATGATAAAGCAGGAATAATTTACAGAGTTATTTATAATGAAAATTAAGATCAATATATTAGTTATTTGAATAATAATGAAAATTAGCGAAACCATAAAATTAATTTATATCTATTTATTTTCTGCTATTGGTTTGATTTTAATAATTACAGGTTCAGTGAAATTATTAGATTTGGGACTAAAAACTTATGTTTTTAAACAAGCAGACGTTTACTATACTCCTAAAATTTATCCTGAAATTTTTGATGAAAAAATAACTCCGGAAGAAAAATTAAGAAGAGAAGAAGAAATAAGAAAAGCTGAC
>Ga0197142_1000969_pt1 | contig 26479 bp, 14 predicted proteins | sample GBS60_MetaG_FD_148614 | JGI IMG/M metagenome (GOLD analysis project Ga0197142, IMG submission 148614) | Sediment microbial communities from Great Boiling Springs, Gerlach, Nevada, United States - GBS 60_MetaG | ecosystem: Environmental > Aquatic > Thermal springs > Hot (42-90C) > Sediment... | reverse complement strand
CTGGATATACTATCACATAACTTGTGTAACTCTTCTTTGGTAATAAGTTCTCTATTACAAAAACTGTATCTTCACTAAAAGTGGTAAAACTATTTACTTTATTCTTATTAAGATATAAATCAACTCTTGCTGGATAATTTATCTCTGTTGTTTTCAATCTAAAATATGCTTCAGTGCAAAGGGCATCTTCGTAAATTAAATTTACCTTTATCTTCTCTGGCTCAATTGGTGTGCGGTGACAACTGAGGTTTGTTAGTAAAAAAATGAAAGTTGCAATAGTCAACAAAAATGTTTTAATCACACTAAGCATATTTCACTCGCTCTTTGAATTTTTGAATGTTGAGTTTTGAATGTTGAATGATGAATGTTGAATTTTGAATATTGAGTTGAAGAGTTTTTGTTGAATTGATTTTTTCTGAAACATAAGTTGAATTAATGTGCGGGTGGAATTGAATTAATTTTTTTTTAGTTATGTGTTTCATTTTTTCCTCCCGTGTTTAATAGCATCATAGAAAAAGAAAATTAATTTGTCAAGATGGGAGGATGGATTTTTATAAATGAGAAATTTATTTCACTCTTCTCAATTCGCATTGCCGTAAACGACAATGCTTTTCAAACAAACCATCATAAATGATGATGTGATGTTTAATTCTGTTTCTAGATAATATGTAGTGCCAATGCTTGCCTTGTCAGTGTATATTCAATTTACCAAAAACATTTTCGGGACGGGCAAGCCCGTCCCCTACAATTTTTGAACATAATTTTTTATGTATTTAACGGATCGCTTCACTTCGTTCGCGATTACAGTTTGTATTGTAAGTCATTGCGAGAAACGGAGTTTCGAAGCAATCTTTCACAAAATTTCTGATTGTTGAATTATGAGTTTTGAGTGTTGATTTGATTTATATGGGACAGATTGCTTCACTTCATTCGCGATGACGATGCAATTAATAGTCATTGCGAGAAACGGAGTTTCGAAGCAATCTTTCACAAAATTTCTGATTGTTGCATGATAACTTTTGAATGTTGAATTAAAAACGGATTGCTTCGCTAGCGCTCGCAATGACGATTAAAAAAGAGTTCGTGATTACAAAATATGTATTTGTCATTGCGAGCAACGGAGTTGCGACGCAATCTCTAACATCGTTTCAGAGTTTTGAGAGGTAAACATATCAGCGTTATCATAATTTATATGATCTTTGAATTCAATTATCGTTGGTGGGAATGCGAATGGTCAGATTTCTTTGTCAACATAATTGAGCTTTAAAAAATTAAGCGTAAAGTTATTAACTATATTTGATGGCTTCAATCACATCATTCTCATTTAGATAAGTCAATTTATTAATTTGATAAAGCTTTAATTCAATCCATTGAAAAAAAATCAAAAAATTCCCCCAAAATTTTATTTACTTTTAAGGCATATTATTTGACTTAGCTTGAGTCATCAATTAAGTGGAGGACTCTATAATGAAAATCAAAATCTACATGATTTTAATCCTTTCGTTATTTGTAAAAATATCCTTTGCACAAATTGCAACCCTTGAAGCAACAATTAGTCTTAGACAAATTGATGGAATTACAATTCCATTTCAAAATGGAATGCCATTACCAACATTTGAAAAGCAAAATCGATTCATTATTAACCTTGGTGGTAACTGGAAAAAGCAAAGATTCAATGCAGATGATAACATCACACTTGCAAAAAGGGATGCAACTGGTTACCAAAACCTTATCAACGAGGCAGCAGGAAGACACTTGCCAGCTTACGATGACTCACAATGGCCTGATAAGTTAATTCCTTCAGTTGAAAATCAGATGAATCCATTTCCTCTGGTGCCTGAATATTATCAGGATGGAGTCTGGTACAGAAAAAATTTCACTGTTGATTCGGCGCTTGCTGGAAAATTTGTGAAATTAATTTTTTATGCTGTCAATTATGTTGCCGATGTATGGCTAAACGGAAATTATGTTGGTTATCACGAAGGGGGTTACACTTCTTTTGCTTTTGATGTTTCTAATTATATTAACTATGGTGGAAATAATGTTCTGGTTGTTCGTGTTGATAATCCAGCGTGGGGCAGTCGAAATGATATCGTTCCTTATACTCAATGCGATTGGTTTAATTATACTGGAATAATTCATGATGTTTACCTTGAGTTTTCAAATCCAGTAAATGTAATGCGAACGAATGTTGTTCCTTTGAATACGAACGGTGATATTCTAACAACAGTAGTCATTTATAATAAATCAAATCAAAATAAAAATGTTGATGTCTCAATTGAGATTTTTAATGCAGAGATAAATTCACAAAACATTACAAGTGAGAGGGCAAGTGAATTAATTGGTTTACCAGCGAGTTTTTCTGGAACAAACTCCACTACAGTTTCAATCCTAAAAGATTCTACTCGTGTGTGGAGAGCAACGCTCACAATTCAAAATCCCAGATTATGGTCACCGAAGAATCCAAATTTGTATGTGATGAAAGTGACGCTTAAAGAGAATGGTGAAGTGATCGATGAATATTACACTCAATTTGGTTTGAGAACTATTAAAGCAAATGTTGATAAAGTTTATCTCAATGGAAATCCAGTTTTCTTTGTTGGAGTTGCAAGGCATGAAGACCATCCAGTTTATGGAAGAAGCGTTCCACTTGATGTGATTTATTCTGATCTATTAAAAGTTAAAGAAGTTAATGCGTTAATGCTAAGAACTGCTCATTATCCAAATCATCCTTACACTTATTTGTTAACAGATAGACTTGGAATTGTTGTGGTAGAAGAAATTCCAGTTTGGTGGTTCGATTTGCCTATTGCCTGGGTAATTCAAAATAGTGTAAGACACATACACGAACAGATGTTCAAAGAAATGGTTTTCAGAGATTACAATAGACCATCAATTATTATGTGGAGTACTACCAATGAATGTCTTGATGTTGAGAACAGAAGAATTTTTATAAATCGTGTTAGGCAAGAACTTCAATCACTTTATCCTGATGGTAGATTAGTTACTCAATCAGCTGCGGCAGATAGACCCGGTCCTGAAGATCCATCTCAACAGGTTTGTGATGTTGCTGGCTGGACAATGTATTTCGGAATCTTTCACGGTGGAACATATTACGATGGAACAAGGCTCTTCCTTACAATGGCAAATTATCATCATCCTGAAAAACCAATCCTTGATACAGAATTTGGTTACTGGTCGGGTGAAAATAATGCAATTGGTGGACAGAATGCTCAGGTTGAAGTCTTTAAGGAAACTTTTAGAGCATTTACTTTCCGTGCTTCGGTGATACGCCCTGATGGTAGCTATCGTGATGGTGGTTATTTAATGGGAGTTACCTGGTGGTGTATTTTCGATTGGTATACTCATGGGCTTCCAAATGGTTTTCAGAGTATGGGTTTGTATCGAATGTTCAGAGATACTGCAAAATTTGTTAGAGATACTTTGAAAAAATATTATGAACCTTTTTACAACATTGGTGGAGTTGTAACTGATGTTGAAAATGATAATTCAAATATAATCCCGGAGAATTTTCATCTTTATCAAAATTATCCAAATCCCTTTAATCCTGTTACTAAGATTAGATATTCGGTCAGTCAGAGAGAGAATGTAGTGATTAAAATTTTTGATTTACTTGGTCGTGAAATTGCAACACTGGTAAATGAAGAAAAACTTCCGGGCAATTATGAGATAGAATTCGATGCAGGTCAATTAAAGTTAAGTAGTGGGGTTTATGTTTACCAGATGAAAGCGGGTAGTTTCATTGCAAGTCGGAAACTGATTTTGCTTAAATGAAAAAAAGAAAAAACTTTTAATTAGTTAAGATATTTTCAGAACAGAAAATTGTAATCGAGATTGGTTTAGGTAAATAGTAGGTAGGATTTATAAGTTTATCAAAATAATAAATGCAGTTTATCAAAATCATAATTGATTGAAGTTTGTAAATCTGTTTTGCTTATAAATGATTTATTTTTAAGTCTCTTTTTGATTTTTGTATGGCATTAAATTTGACTAAGTAAAAAATGACTAAGAATATCTTTTTATGTTTGAAGTATTTTCATACATAGACGCAATTGTCCTTGTTGTTTACTTTATACTTATCCTCAGTCTGGGATTATATTATTCACAGAAGAATGATGATAATTATGAAAAATACTTTCTCGCAGGTAAAAACATTCCGTGGTTTGTAGTAGGGGTTTCAATTTTCGCTACAAACATTTCAAGTGAGCATTTCATTGGACTTGCTGGTGCTGGGTCTTTGAGAGGGCTTGCCGTTGGTCAATTTGAGCTTATGGCAATTTTCACTCTTTTGTTTTTAGGATGGTTTTTAGTACCAATTTATTTCAGGACAGGTGTAGTTACGGTTCCCGAATTCATGGAAAAAGTATTTGATCGTCGAATTAGAAAATTTTTCGCACTCTTCTCTATTATTATTTATATCTTCACTAAAGTCCTTGTATCGCTTTTTGCTGCTGGATTACTTTTTTATGATTTGTTTGGATTGAACATTTATGCATCGTCAATTTTGATAGTTTTAATAACTGGACTTTATAGTGTGATTGGCGGATCAAGTGCTGTGATTAAAACACAATATTTTCAGGGTTTAATTTTAATTATTGGGGCATTTATTTTATCAATTGCTGGGTTTAATGCAATTGGAGGATTGGAGGGATTGAGTTCAAAAGTTTCGGATGATTTCTTTAATATGTTCAAATCAGTTTCAGATCCCGATTATCCCTGGACTGGGATTATCTTCGGCGCTCCCATAATTGCATTCTGGTACTGGTGCACGGACCAGTATATTGTTCAGCGCTTACTTAGTGCAAAATCAATCGATCATGCAAGAAAAGGAAGTTTGCTTGCAGCCGCATTGAAAATTCTTCCAATTTTTATTCTTGTTTTTCCGGGTATCTTCGCTTCGATTCTTTTCCCTGAGTCAAGAGGTGATAGTGCTTATTCAGCAATGATTTATAGCGATATTGTCCCTCATGGATTGAAAGGATTTGTGATAGCTGGATTATTAGCAGCAATAATGTCTTCGCTTGCTGGAGTTTTCAATACAATTTCTGTTTTATTTACAAACGATTTCTACAAACTTCATAATCCGGATGCAAATGAAAGAAAACTGATTCTTGTTGGGAGACTATCCACCACAGCAGCAGTTGTTGGTGCAATTTTAATTGTACCCTTAGTGAAAGTCATCACTTCTCAAATTTATCTATTCTTACAAAGTGTCCAATCCTTTGTTAGTCCACCTATTACAGCAGTCTTTCTGTTCGGATTATTTTCAAAAAAGATGACTGCAAAAACAGCAATAGTTACATTGATCATTGGTGAGGCTATTGGAATTTTTAGACTTGTTTTGCAATTGCTTTATGATAATGGAGTGTCCCTACATCCATTCTTATCTGGAATTCTTGCTATTAACTTTTTACACTTTTCTATTTTCTTATTTCTATTATCAACTGTAATAATAAAAATCGGTAATATGTTTTCCACAGTTAATAAAGCTTCTATTATGTCAATTATAAATTTATCAATGAAAGAAAGTCTTTCAGAATTAAGCTTAAACTTAGTGAGGCTTAGTCATTTAAAGTCTTTGAATTCCAATTTTGCCATATCAGTGGCTATAGTATTTGTAATATTAATTTTATGGACTTTCTGGAACTAAAAAACAATAACCAAAAACAAAAAAAGAGGTGAACAATGAAAAAACTCTTTAATGCTTTCGTCTTAGTCCTGTTCTTTGCCTCGATTACATATGCACAAAGCAGTATAATCGAGAGCTTTGATACAGATCTTTCACAGGACAATACCTGGCAATTCCTTCATGAAGGTCCGCCAAGTCGAATTGATTATTCGTTAAATACGACAGATAAAGTCGAAGGAACAGGTTCGGCTCAGGTCAAATTTGTTATCGGAGCGCATCATCAATGGGGAAGTTATGCACAATTAATAAAAACTTTACCCGCTGATGAAACTCCGTGGGATTGGTCAATATCAGATTCACTTGCAATCTGGATTAAGGTTGTAACTCCTCCAACAATTCCTCAAAATATGGTATTCAGAATTCACCTGAAAGATCGTCCAACAGCTGCATCAAATATCGAAGAATGGATTTACCAGCATGATGTGATTCTGGACGCAACAACTGATTGGGTAGAATTAAAAATTCCACTTAAAATTCTCGATTCAGAAGGAAATACAGATCCTAACGATCAAGGATTTGTAATATTCCCGGCTCATTGGGGCGGTTCATCATTCTGGAATAATAAAAAATTTGATGCTGATAAAATAGTAGGATTTAACATTGCAGCAGTTACAGCAGGTTGGGATCCAAGTGCAAATCTCCCAGCAGACTCACTTGAAGTAATGTTTGATGGTTTCAGAAGATTTGGATTAAAAGCAATCCCCGCAGTAATATTTAATGGAATTACTTTCCCAAATCATATTGCTAATGTTTGGGCCTGGGGACAATCTACTGTTGAAGTTGTCAGGGGTGCTGGTCCCGTTCCTAACTCAAATGCAATCAAATGGACCCAAGGTGATGAATGGGGCAATGGCTGGACTGGATGGGGAATGGATATTAATCCTCCATTCAATTTAGCTGGTGCATGGCAGAAAGATACATGTCAAATTAAATTAAAATGCCCTCCCGGAACTGGACCACTCAGAATTCAATTTGAAGGTGGTCCAGGTAAAGTCGGAAAAGTATTCCAGCCAATTGATGATGATCAATGGCATACATATTATTTCCCATTAAGAGAAATGGAATATCAAGATAATACCAGCAACTTCGATTCATCAGCAATTCATATTGTTGGATTGATGGCTCAAGCTTCTGGTGTTGCTGGTAGAGTTATCTGGATTACAGACTGGTGGACAGGCAATCCTGAATTTGATGTGATTCCACCAAATCCACCAACTGGTATTTTAGCGATACCAGGAACATACCAGAATATTGTAACTTGGCAGGATGTGCCAAATGAAGATGGCGAAAAATACAATATATATTACAGCAAAAATCCAATTACTGATGTTAACGCACCAGGTGTAGAAGTTGTAAAACTTGGAGTTGCTGAAAACACTCAATTGATTGAACATTTACTCTTTGCACCAAATACCAACCAGGAAGTTACCTATTATTACGCTGTAACCTGTGTTGATGCTTCCGGTAACGAAAGTGATGTTAGTACAAATTCCGATCCTGTTACTAATACTGCAAAAGGTGTCGCAACATTATCACTCAATCCACCTGTGTTTAATCCAGATGGTGATCTAAGTGAATGGGCAAGTATCAGACCATTTAGAATGTTCCCATCTGATGGTAGTGGTCATGTTGTTACAAATACAAGAATTGATGGAGATGATGACTGTTCTGCTAATGCATACTTGGCTGTTGATCAAAACTATCTCTACATTGCATTTGATGTGAATGATGATGTATACTCACCATCAGGAAATTCAAACTCATGGGAAAATGATTCACCTGACCTTTTCATTGGTCTTTATAACTGGCATGGATTACCACACACAAATTATCAAAGAGGAAGTCAACCAGATTATCATTTAAGATTTGCTGTCGATAGGATAATCGGTGATGCTCCAAGTGGTGTTCTTGATACTCTTGGACCAAATTATTACTTCGGTCCGAAATTCCCGACTGGATATGTTGTAGAAGCAAGAATTCCATGGACAGCACTTGCTGCATTAGGTAATGATGATTTATTTGTCCCAGTGGAAGGTTATAGAATTCCAATCGACTTTGCAATTAATGATAGAGATAATACACCAAATAGAGAAGGAATTCTAACTTATTCACCATATAACGAAGATCAATCATGGCGAGATGTTTCAAGATGGTTATACACATGGATTGGTAATCTCTGGGAACCATCATCTGTTGAAAGAGAGGATGTAATTGTAAAAGATTATCAACTCTATCAAAACTATCCAAATCCATTTAACCCGACAACCGAAATTCAGTTTGCTCTACCAAAGAATGACTATATAACTCTGAAAGTCTACGATGTTTTAGGTAAAGAAGTCGCCACATTGATCGAAGGTGAATTGCAATCTGGTTTCTACAAGGTGAAATTTGATGCTTCTAAATTGACCAGTGGTGTTTATTTCTACAAACTGACTGGTAGTTCGTTTAATCAAACAAAGAAGATGATGTTAATTAAGTAATTTGTCAACTCTTTAATTCTAAGCTTAAACAGATGTCAGGTCTACGTTTTTGCCTGACATCTGTTTGGTTTATTTAATGGTGTCTTTCTGATTTCTTTCAAGTAACTGAAATTATTAAATAAAAGTCGATTTACATTTTATGTTTATCTTTAATTTGAAAAATTATAAATCATTCAGGGAAAAGGTTATGAAGAGAAAAAATATGCTGAATGAGAATCAGATCCTTAAATCAATAATATCGATTTTCCTGGTTCTGATTTTATTTGCAGGGAATTTGTTAGCAGGAACGACGGGCAAGATTGTTGGTAAAGTTACAGATGCTCAAACCAATGAACCAATCATTGGTGCAAATGTTATAATCGAAGGAACTTACTTCGGTGCTGCAGCTGGAATTGATGGGTTTTATTCAATTAATAATGTTCCTCCTGGCAAGTATAGATTGATTGCATCTGCGGTAGGATATCAAAAAACAATTGTTGAAAATGTGATTGTCAAAATTGATTTAACAACTCGAGTTGATATTAAATTGACAAGTTCTGTAATTCAACTCGATAAAGAGATTGTTGTAACTTCGGAAAGGCCACTGGTTCAAAAGGATTTGACTTCTACCTCTGTTACAATTTCATCAGACGATATAAAAATGATGCCTGTCGAAAGTGTTAATAGAATTGTCAACTTGCAGGCTGGAGTAATTGATGGACATTTTCGTGGTGGTCGTGCAAACGATGTAGCATATTTAATTGACGGTGTTATGGTTACAGACCCTTTCTCAGGTGGCTTTAACATTGAAGTTGAAAATACTTCAATCCGTCAAATGGAAATTATTACAGGAACATTTAATGCTGAATATGGTCAGGCTCTATCTGGAGTTGTAAATATTGTTACTGAAAGTGGCTCTGATAAATTTAAAACAGATGTCAGTGCTTACACAGGAAATTTTGTTACTTCTCACACAGATATTTTTAGAAATCTTGATAGACTGGATAGAATTTCTCAAAAGAATTTACAGGTTACAGTTAGTGGTCCATTAAGACCATTCAAAAATCTTTATTTCTTTTTAACAGGACGTTACTACGACGATATTGGTCACCTCTATGGTAAAAGAGTTTATAATACATGGGATGATGTTCCATATTATCCCGATCCTTTAGATAAATCAAAATGGATTCCTCGAAACACCGGCGATGGTGCCTATGTACCGATGAATCCATTCACAAAATATTCTGCAAATGGAAAATTGACTTACGCACTTCCCTCGATCGTTTTATCATATTCGTTCTTTTATGATAAGACAAAGGCAAAATATTATGATCATTACTGGTCATGGACTCCAGATGGCAGGATGACGCATTATGGAAATGACTGGATACACAATTTCCAGATGACTCATTACATTTCTTCTAATACAAGTCATAGCTTCAAATTCACATTTAATAATTACAACTTCAAAGGTTATCTCTATGAAAATGAGTTTGACCCAAGATATGTCGATCCAAGACAGGGGATTGCAATTTCAGGTTACACATTCAGATCTGGTGGCAATGAAGGTGGAAGATATAAACGTTTCACAAGATCATACATTGCTCAATGGTCTATTTCTTCTCAGGTTAGCAAAGAACATAAAATTGGTTCTGGTTTTGAAATCAGATACCATCACATCTATAACCATTACAAAGATTTGATTAATCTTACTGATGGAGTTGTGGATAGTCTTGGAAATAGAGTTTTTACTCCGGGCTATCCTAATAAAGGAACAATCACCGATCGTGGTTCTCATATTGAATACACAAGATTTCCTTTTGAAGCTTCTGCATATATTCAAGATAAAATGGAATATGATATAATGATTATTAACGCTGGAATTAGATTTGATTACTTTGATGCAAATGCGAAATTACCTGCTGATAAAAAGAATCCAACAAGAAATCCTAACTTCCCTGGATATAATGAATGGGTAAAAGCTAAACCTAAAATGCAGTTTAGCCCACGACTAGGTGTTTCTTTCCCGATTACAGATAAAGGTATTATAAGATTTTCATATGGTCATTTCTTCAAGATTCCTAATTTCGAAAATCTTTATGCCAATCCAGACTTTTTTGTTCAACCAGGTGGTGCCCTTAGTTCAATCGTAGGTAATCCTGATTTGAATGCGGAAAAGAATGTGATTTATGAATTGGGGCTTCAACAGGTTTTGATGGAAGATTTAGCTTTGAATACTTCCATTTACTATCGAGATATTCGAAACTGGTTAGGAATGGAGATTGTCAATACATACGAAGGTTTTAAGTACGCTCGCTTTATTAATCGTGATTATGCAAATGTTCGTGGTTTGATTATTACGCTTGATAAAAGATTTTCCAATTACTTTGGAGCAAAACTGGATTACACTTTCCAGATTGCTGAAGGAAATGCTTCAGATCCTTATGCGGTTTATAATTATAATCAAACAAATCCACCAATTGAAGAATCAAAAACAGTTGTTCCGCTCGATTGGGATCAAAGACACACATTAAATTTAAGCGTTACTGTTGGCGTCCCTGGTGACTGGTCAGCTGGATTAATTTTCCAGTATGGTTCAGGAATGCCTTATACTGAAGATATTAAAATTTCTCGTGGTGTTCGATTTGAAAATGGTGGAAGAGAGCCTGCATTCTTTAACATTGATTTAAGAGCAGATAAAAATTTCAAAGTTTTTGGTTTGAACCTTTATACTTATGCAATAATCTACAATGTATTTGATATTAAAAATGAAATTGGAGTTTATTCAACAACAGGAAGAGCAATAGCTGACTTGAATGTTAAATATGCAGGCGAAATAATTGGATTGAATACAATTGATGAGTATATCAAAAATCCAGCAATGTATTCATCCCCAAGACAAATTCGTCTTGGATTAGGATTTCAACTATAAAAATCGGGAGATGAATGATGATGCGGAAAATTGTTTTAATTTTAATTTTAGTTTTGATTGAATATTCATTTTCACAGGTGCCTCCACAAATTCAACTTTATCGTGATGAACCTAAAGGTAATATTCAATTTCGCCGTGAAGGTTTAATGGATGGGAATCAGATTCGAACTTTATTCTACAATAATGGTGAAGTTGGTCAATGGCCTTATCAACCTTCAGGAGAATGGCCTAAAGGATCAGGTCATTCTTATCTTGATGGTGTATGTGTTCTAATTGCTTCTGAAGTAACGGCACCTGGTACAGGAGAAAAAATTCATCCTCTTATTACTTCTTATCGTGAATGGATGGACAAAGATCCGGTTACTGGTGAAATCTGGGGACTTGAGCCTGTCCCAGGTTATGTTAATCCTTCATCTACTAAACCAGCCATTAATACCGATCCAAAATCATGGCCTTTAACCTGGCCTCGTGCCTTAAATCTTACGCCTGAATGGAATGGTTACTGGTATGGTTACTTTGGTCGTGGAGTGATGAACTCTGATTTTGAAACTTTCTTTGTAATGGATGACTCAAGAGATAAAGAATATACAAGAGCTCCTTTCCTTTATTTTCCAATTGCATCTGATTCTGATCGTGGTGGACTCGGACTACGGGTAGAAGTTCGTGGTTTCCAATGGTCTCATGTTCTTGCTGAAGATATTATCTTCTGGCATTATGATATTGTTAATATTTCTGATTATGATTATCCGACAACTGCTTTCGGGTTTTACACAGACCCTGGTGTTGGTGGAACTCAGGACTCAGGAGATGATTGTGCTTCTTTTGATTTGAAACTGGATTTAGCTTATTGCTATGATTATGATGGATTTGGCGTACCTGATATGTGGAAAACTGGTATGTATGGTTATGCATACTTAGAGAGCCCTGGAAATCCATGGGATGGTATTGATAATGATGAAGATGGTCTGATTGATGAAAGAAGAGATGATGGAATAGATAACGATGGAGATTGGATTCCTTTTTCTGATCTAAATGGAAATGGAAAATGGGATAGAGAAGAGAACGAACCACTTAACGATGATTTAGGTAAAGATGGCGTTGGTCCCTGGGATCCTCAGTACTTAGGCCCAGATGAAGGTGAGGGTGATGGTATACCTACAGATGGTGAACCAAATTTTGATAAAACTGACAAAGATGAATCTGATCAAATTGGTTTGACTGCAGTTTCAATTTATCGACTCGGTGAAGGTGGAACTGGTGGTGGCTGGCCTAAAGACGATGAATCAATGTGGCTCAAAATGGTTGCTGGTACTTTTGACACTTCACTTCAGAGATCAAATATCTCAATGGTTTTTGCTTCAGGACCATTCCCACTTAAACAAGGATTGAGAGAAAGGTTCTCAATGGCTCTGGTGTTTGGTGAAGATTTGAATGATTTGATTTTTAATAAAGAAACTGTTCAACAGATTTACAATGCGAATTACAATTTCTCAAAACCACCACTTAAACCAAAACTTACTGCAGTTCCCGGTGATAGAAAAGTATTTCTGTACTGGGATAATATTGCTGAAGAATCAAGAGATCCATTCTTAGGCTATGAAGATAATGATCCTCGAAAAGGTTATAAAAAGGATTTTGAAGGTTATTTAATTTATCGTAGTCAGGAACCAGAATTCAACGACATTAAAATTATTACTGACTCCAAAGGAATACCAAGATACTGGAAACCAATTGCTCAATTTGACAAGATTGATGGAATTAAAGGACCAGATCCAGTTGGAATTAATGGAGCTTCATTCTGGAGAGGTGACGATACCGGTCTACAATATTCTTATGTAGATACTGATGTTAAGAATGGAGTTACATACTATTATGCTGTTGTATCATATGATATGGGAGATCCAAACTTTGGAACTACAGGACTTCAACCAAGTGAATGTACAAAAATTATAACGGTTGATTATGCTGGGAATGTTCAGTTTGTAGATATCAATTGTGCTGTAGTGACTCCAAATGCACCTGTTGCAGGTTATGTCCCACCTCAAATTCTCGGTGATACAAAAAAAGTAACAGATGGTGTTGGTACTGGTTCGCTTCAGTTTCATGTGTTTGATCCAAGAATAATTGAAGATGGAACCAATTATGAAATTTTATTCAATTCGACTAATGATTATCCGCTTTACAAGACCCTCGGATATCAGGTTATCAAAACCAAAGGAAATGATGTTGATACAATCTTAACAGTTGATTCTTCATATATTGGAGCAGATAGAGTAAGTCCTCCATTCGATGGACTAGCTATCACTGTTCTAAATGATACCACAGTAACTATAATTGATTCACTTACTGGATGGCTGATTGGAAATAGTAATCTTGTGATGCAAGTATTTCCAGATCAAACACCAGTTAGAGGTGTACCATGGCCTGCCGATTATGAAATAACTTTCTATGATGGGCCAGCTGATACCTGTTATATTTCATCACCTCCACTTTACAGAAGATTCCCTGTTAACTTTAAAGTATGGAATAAAACCGAACAAAAATATTCAAAAATTGCTGTTCAGGATAGAGATGGTTCCCAATCACTTACAATTGGTGATGTAATTCAAATTATTGAATTTAAAGATAGAATAGTTTCACCAGTAAATATCAGATTTGCCTGGAATATAACTTACAATTCACCTTTTGATCCCAATGAAACACCTGTTTATCCCAAGGAAGGCGATAAATTTGTGATTACGACAAGGAAGCCTTTCAAGAAAAATGATAAATTTATTGTAACTACAAAAGCTTCTATAATTGATAACTCTCTTGCAAAATCTCAACTTTCAAAAATTGATGTTGTACCTAATCCTTATTTAGGTGCGGCAGCCTGGGAGAAGAGAAATCTTCATACAACAGGACGTGGTGAACGAAAAATTGACTTCATTAATCTTCCCAATAAATGCACAATTAGAATCTATACTCTTTCAGGTCAGCTAATAAAGACAATTCACAAAGACTCTGGATACCTTGATGGAACAGTTTCCTGGAATTTAATTACAGATGATGGAATGGAAGCAGCCTACGGTGTTTATATTTATCATGTTGAAGCTCCGGGTATTGGAGAACACATTGGCAAATTTGCTTTAATCAAATAGCGGAGTGATGAAAATGAAAAAGATTATTCTTTCAACAGTAATTTTAATTTTAATTTCTAATTTCTCGTTTGCACAGACTTTCAAGACCAATGTTTCGAAGAGGGGAACAACCGCTGCAACCTTTCTTTCAATAGGTCAGAGTGCAAGAGCGATTGGTATGGGTTCTGCTTTTGTTGGTGTTGCGAATGATGTCAGTTCTATATACTGGAATCCAGCTGGTTTGACCAAAACACAGGGCGGACAAATTTTAGTTGACTACACAAACTGGATTGCGGGTATCAAGTATAATTTTTTCGCTGTCAGTTATAACATTGGTGATTATGGAACAGTTGGTGTTAGTTTTACTGGCTCCAACATTGGTGATATGAAAGTTACAACAATTGAAGAACCGTGGGGAACTGGTGAAGTATTCTCCGCTACAGATATGGCAATAAGTCTTGCCTACGCTTTACAATTGACCGATAGATTTTCAATTGGTTTCAACCCAAAATTTATTTATCAAGGAATCTGGAAAATGAGCGCCAGTGCTTTTGCAATTGATATGGGTGTTCAATATGTAACGCCGTTTGATGATGCAATCCTTGCTATGTCGATTTCAAACTTTGGAACCGAAATGCAATTGCTTGGCCAATCGAATCTTGTTTTGTATGATCCCGATCCATTTACTACAGGGAACAATGGAAAAATACCAGCTTACCTTGAAACTAAAGCTTACGATTTACCTCTCACATTTAGAGTTGGTGTAGCTTACAATCCAATTAGATCAGCATCTCATAAATTGACCCTTGCATTTGATGCTCTTCATCCTAGTGATGACTATGAAAGTATAAACTTAGGTTTCGAGTACGGATTTCAAGACTTTCTGTTTTTACGCGGAGGTTATAAATCATTATTCCTTGATGAATCTGAAGAATCTTTTGCTCTTGGATTTGGATTGAAGCAAAATCTTATGAGCAATGTTGCTATTAAAGTCGATTATGCTTATCAAGACTTTGGAAGATTAAATAACATTCAAAAATTTACTCTTACTGTTTGTTTCTGATAGACGCTCTCCGCCCGGATTCCGATTGATTGGAATCCGGGGTTGTTATTTAAACAATTAATTAATGGTTTAATCATGATAATGACTCTTAGTTATTGCGAACGCAAGCTAAGCAATCTAAATTGTTTAATTCAGCAAAAGACGCTATTAATAATTCTACTCATTGTAATTTCAACACTTCAGGTCTTTTCAAAAGATTTTAAAGGCGCTGAATTCAGAACAAAACAATCATTCCTTTACGGAAGATTTGAAGTTCGAATGAAATCAGCTTATCGCGATGGTATGCTTGCATCATTTTTCACCTATCACGAGTTTTCTGGCGGACTTGAAAACTGGAATGAAATAGATATCGAAATTCTTGGTAGATATCCTAACGATATTCAATTTAACACTATAACACCAGGCCAGACCAATCATGTAAGCCATTATCCACTTCCATTTTCGCCTCATGAAGATTTTCATGTTTATGCTTTCGAGTGGACACCAACTTATGTAGCCTGGTTTGTTGATGGTGTTGAAGTTTATCGCCAAACTGGACCACACATTTCAACTTTGAACAAGCCACAGAAATTGATGATGAATATCTGGAATCCAGAAGCACCAAACTGGGCAGGTCAATTCAATCCCGATGCACTCCCTGCCTTTGCTTATTACGACTGGGTAAAATATTATCTATATACTCCTGGTGCTGGCAACTATGGAACAGGAAATAACTTCACTTTCTCCTGGTCAGATGACTTTGATTACTGGAACACTTCAAGATGGGATAAAGCAACTCATACATGGGTTGGTAATGGTTGCGATTTCATCCCGGAAAATGCAGTAATAAGAGATGGAAATTTAATCTTATGTTTGACTAACAATATAAATATCGGTTACACAGATGTAAAAGGTCCAGTTCTGCTTTCAGCAAAAGTTCATAACGGAAGAATTCTTGTAAATTTCTCTGAAGAGCTTGATGAAGTGTCCAGTCAAAATAAAGCAAACTACATTATTTATGGCGTAACAGTCGATTCAGCAAAATTACTCTCCGATAGAAAAACCGTTGAGCTTACAGTTTCTGGGTGGGATTTTGTCTCGCCGAAAACTTTAGTCGTGATGAATGTAAAGGATGATTGGAATCCTGCAAATACTATGAGTCCAAAAGCTGTCAGTATTGTAACTCAAACTCAATTTAATTTTCCATTAAAAATAAATTGTGGTGGACCTGCTGTGCTTGGTTATTTGCCGGAACAGGGATGGACATTGACATCTGATTACGGTTCGATTGATGGTGGAAATTCGACTTATTCTATTAGCATTAACAATACAGATGAAGATGAAATTTATCAATCAGAAAAATGGGGGATGACAACTTATCGAGTCCGCCTTCAAAACGGAGTTTACAATGTGAAGTTAATGTTCGCTGAAAATTATCATAACCAGGCTGGTAAAAGAATTTTTGATGTGTGGATTGAAAATGAAAGAGTGCTTCAAAACTTTGATATTTATGCTTTGGTTGGAAGAAATACTGCCTATGTGGAAGAAGTTAATAATGTTCAGGTTAATGATGGTTACCTTGATATATATTTTGTTACTCATGCAGATAATCCGATGATTAATGGAATAGTAATAGACCTCGTTTCGCTTGGAGTTGATGAATATAATTTTAAAACGGAGAAGAACTTTACTCTTCACCAGAATTTTCCAAATCCTTTCAACGGAATGACGACAATTTCTTACAATATATACAAACCGGATTACTACTCTTTTGGACTTTACAACATTTTAGGAAAGCAGATTATTAAAAAAGATTTAGGTTATCTGACCCAGGGCAGTTATACATTTCACTTCAACTTTAACGAATTAAAAAATTTTACTCCTTCGTCTGGTGTTTATCTTTATGTCCTTCAAAACAGTAATTCACTTCAAACAAGAAAAATGATGTATTTAAATTAAATAAAAAAGGGTATCTCAATGAAAAAGCAGTTTTCAAACTTCTCGCTGATAATTCTTCTGATTGCCTCTCAACTTTTTTCTCAACAGTCAAAATCAATTGATGAGAGAGTTCAGGAATTACTTTCGAAAATGACTCTTGAAGAAAAAGTTGGGCAGATGACGCAAATAACACTTGAAGTTGTATCAAAAAAACAAGGAACAAAAAATCAAAAACATGAACTGGATGAAAAGAAATTAGAAGAAGCAATTGTAAAATATAATGTCGGTTCAATCTTGAATGTTTATGATGTAGCTCACTCTATTGATTACTGGCATGAAGTTATAACAAAAATTCAAGACATAGCGACTAAAAAAACCAGACTTGGAATACCAGTCATTTATGGAATTGATGCAATTCATGGGGCAACTTATACAAAAGGAGCAACTCTATTTCCACAATCACTTGCTATTGCTTCAACTTTTAATAAAAACATTGCCGAAAAAATCGGAGAAATTACCTCAATTGAAACTCGTGCAAGTGGAATTCCCTGGAATTTTTATCCTGTGATGGATTTGGGTCGTCAACCATTATGGCCAAGGTTGTGGGAAACTTTTGGTGAAGATGTTTATCTTGCTCAACAACTCGGTATGGCTTACATCAAAGGTGCACAGGGAAATGATATCAGTCGACCGGATAAACTCGCAACATGTTTGAAACATTATGTTGGTTATAGTTTTCCATTCAATGGTTTCGATAGAACTCCAGCTTATATGTCTGAAAGAACCTTGAGAGAATACTTCCTTCCACCTTTCGAAGCAGGAATTAAAGCTGGAGCAAAAACAATTATGGTTAATTCAAGTGAAGTAGATGGTATTCCAGGTCATGCGAATTATCGTCTACTAACTGAAATTCTTCGTGGTGAATTGAAATTTGATGGTTTTGTAGTTTCTGATTGGGAAGATATAATTCGACTTCACACAAGAGATAGAGTAGCTGCAACTCCAAAAGAAGCTGTTAAGATTGCTGTAATGGCTGGAGTTGACATGAGTATGGTTCCGTACAACTTTAGTTTTTACAATCTTCTTCTTGAACTTGTGAAAGAAGGTTCAGTACCAATGTGGAGAATAGACGAAGCTGTTAGCAGAATCTTAAAAGTAAAGTTCGAACTTGGATTGTTTGAAAATCCTTATCCGCCAAAAGATTATTTGTCAAAATTTGCAAGTCAGGAACATACTCAAGCAAATCTTGATGCTGCAAGGGAATCAATCATTCTTGCAAAAAATGAAAACAACATTCTACCACTTAAAAAGAATAGAAAAGTTTTTGTAACTGGACCAACAGCAAATAAGCTTTCTGTTTTGAATGGTGGCTGGACAATCACCTGGCAGGGTAATGAAGAAGAACTCTATCCACATGAAAAGAATACAATCTTAGAAGCAATCATTGAAAAAATTGGAAAGAAAAATGTTTTATATGAAGAAGGATGTTCGTTTGATAAAGAATTGAATTTTAACTCAGCATTGCAAAAAGCAAAACAATCAGATGTAATCATTCTTTGTCTTGGTGAACCAGCATATTGTGAAACTCCTGGTAACATAAACGATTTGACTTTGCCAGAGGCACAGTTGAACTATGCAAAGAAATTAATCGCAACTGGTAAACCAGTAATTCTTGTAATGGTTGAAGGTCGTCCAAGACTTATTACAAAAATTTTCAATGAAATTAAAGGTGCTTTAATTGCATTTTTACCTGGAATGGAAGGGGGAAATGCAATTGCGGATGTTTTGTTTGGTGATGTGAATCCAAGTGGAAAGTTACCAATCTCTTATCCAAAATATCCAAATGCAATTGTTCATTACGATCATAAACCAATAGAAAACTTTTCAGAAAATAAATACGATCCACTCCTTCCATTTGGATTTGGATTGAGTTACACAAAATTTTCTTACTCAAATTTGAGATTAAGTAAAACCGAAATGACAGAAGATGAAGAAATAATTGTTTCGGTTGATGTTAAAAATGAAGGTTCGATCAAAGGGAAAGAAGTTGTTTTGATGTATATCACTGATGTTTATGGTCAGGTCAGTCGTCCAAATAAACAATTAAAAGGCTTCGAAAAAATTGAATTAAATCCGGGTGAGGTTAAAACAGTAACTTTCAAAATTAATAAAGAACATCTCTCATTTATTGGAATCAATAACAAGCGAATTGTTGAGCCGGGCGAATTTGTTGTAACGATTGGAAATCTTCAATCAAAATTTTTTTTGAAGTAGTTAATTGAAATAGTATCACTTTGAATAATCTTGCACTGAGAAAAGTCGAACCGTCGAAGTATGACAAAACCCAATATCATTATGAGCCTGGGAGACTGTGTTGTAATTTATTCTTTGAACTTATCTTAAATCCCTCTATTGGAAAGAGAGTGACTTTTTCCCTTTCTCTTCGATAAGAGAGAAGAGGGAAAGGGAGTTGAGTTATCGTAAGTTACTAATTGCGACACAGCCTCCTATCGCTCAGACTGACATAAGGTTTTAAATCCTTTGTCACACTGAGTTCATCGAAGTGTGACGAAAGAATGCTCGAACTTTTGAGATTGTTTTCTACAGTTTTCGACTGTCGCTCATACTGACAAAAAATTCAAATAAAGTAATAACCTTAGTTAACATTTCCTTCTTCACTTTAATTTTTATGCTTCATTAGTTAATTTAAATTTGAATGTATCAATGAATGGAGAATACAATGGAAGAAGAATTCAATCTAAAAGAGTTAATTGAAGAGGTTTGCGAGTTACTCGAAACGAATTACACTTTCGAAGACGATGTCTTTACCATAACAATTCAGACTGAAGATGGCTATCCTGAAGAAATAAGCTTTTACGAGACGATTGATTCCTACGATGTTCCAAAAATTGATTGTAATGTAACAGTCGGACCAATAGTAAAAAATCCTGATTTACTTTATACATTTCTTAAAAATAATTTTGAGCTCGATTATGGTTCTTTTGCAATTATAAACGAGGACGATACAGATATCCTTGTAATTGTAGAAAGCTTGATTGCCGATGCATGCATAGCCGATGACCTGGCAGCCATTGCATCTTACATTGCAGAAGTTGCACACGAAACCAGAAAACTTATTTCAAAATCTTCTTGAAAACCAAATTGAAAAGTCTCATCTCTAAATTCCGGGTTGTAAGCGTAATTTTTCTGCTTTCAATTAATTCACTTTTTTCGATTGAAATTAATCAACATTTAAAATTAAACGAGAACAAATCGTCCATAATCCTTCGATCAATTAAACTGAATAAAACTTCACCTGAAGATTCGTTAACAAACTCTGATAAGAAAGTTCCTGTTAAGGATACAATCATTCCAATCAATTCAATTTCATTCGTTTCAGGTAACGCTCAGATCATTGATAAATTTTTAATTGATCGAAAAAACTTCTTTTCACCAATTCATTTGATCAACTGGCAAACTAATTCCTTTCTACTCGATCTGGGATTGCCCTCTAACTTTTATGATTTTTCTTTGCTTTTATCTGATAATCGTTCAATTTCTTTTTTAATTAATGACATTGAACTAAATGACCCATTAACAAATCTTGTTGATTTAAGAGATTTAAGATTTGATGATTTAGAAGCAATCAAAGTAATCTTTCCAACCAGGTCATTTCTACTTTCAAGAGTTAATAATCCATCTGCTATTGTTTTCAATGAATGGAAAAGATATTCTCCAATTCCTTACTCAAGAGTAAAATATATTGAAGCTCCATATGACAATTTATTTTTTGATGGAATGTTCAATGTCAATCTAACCAAAAGAATCAACTTTGAATTTGGAATTACAAAACACAATGCATTTGGTAGATTTATCAATTCAGAAAAAGATCTCTGGGCTGGAAAGTTAAAATCAACTTACTATTTATCAAACCAGGTGAACTTTAACCTAACTTATCTCTATTCAAAATCACTTTCACGATTTAATGAAGGAATTAACCTAAACAATCCGTTAAGGTCACCTGAGGAACCAATCGAAAATATTCTTTACGATAATCAAAGAGCCCTTGCACTCAATGACGATGCTTATCACAAATGGACAACACATCGAATAAATATTCAAGCACTTTTTAAGCCAGTTGATTTTTCTCTAACTCAATTAAATCTTTATTTTAATCAATCATTACGAGAATTTCGAGATAATGAACAAAAAGCAGACTCATTAAAAGTTTTTCATAATCATCTGTCAAAAATTCTTGGTCTTAATCTTAGAGAAAATCTTATTTTTTTATTCAACGAACTCGAATTGCAATTCAGATATGAAAGACAAATAATTGAATCACCTTTCACTTACTCGAAAGTTATCGATAGCCAATTGATGGGCTATGCTTTTTATAGTTTGAATTTACTCGAAAAAATTAAACCATCGTTTTATGCAAAATTTTTAAGTCTGAATCAAAGAAACTTCTTCTCTTATGGAAGTGATTTGAAATTAAAAATTTCAGATGAGGTAGACTTCACTCTCGGTTATTCCGATTTTATTCAGGTTTTAAGTTATGATGAAAGATATTTTCATAATTTCAATCTCACTGATTTTCAGATTCGCAATAAAATTATTTCTGGAAAGTTTACTTATTCCATCCAAAATCTAAAATTGAATTTTGAAAATTATTTCCGTGATGTGAAAACACATTCCATTCCAACTAATTACTATTCCATAGAACAAAATGGTAACATATTGAATTACTATCCATCTTCAGAAAAACTTTATGGTGGAAAGCTTGATGTTCAGTATTCTTTCTGGAAAATCAACTCAACTTTATCTTTTCTTTACAACGATAAAATTCAAAATTTTGACGGCGTCAATTTCCACAGAATTACTCAGCCGAGATATCAGTCAAGATTTGAGATTTATTATCGTGATTTACTCTTTAAATCAAGTCTGGATTTAATTGCTGGTTTTAGAGTAAATATTTTCAGCTCATTTTCAGCAAGAAGCTTCTCCCCATCAAAATTATTTTTTGTTGATGTCAGAACTTACAACGATACTTTGTTCAACTTTGCTTCGATTAAAATTCCTTCTAATTTTACGATTGATTTATTTGCTTCTGGCAGAATTAAAGAATCTGCAATTGCTTATCTTTCGATTGAAAATCTTCTGGATAGAAAATTTTATTTAGTTCCATATTATCCTGTTAATGATATTCAATTCAGATTTGGATTAGCGTGGGAGTTTTATGACTGAAAGGAAAATAATCACCATATTTGGATCATCTTTCCCCAAGCCAGGTGATGAAGAATATGAATTTGCTTACCAGCTCGGCAAAGAACTCGGTAAAGCTGGATTTGATATTTGCAATGGCGGATTTTACGGAACAATGGAGGCAACAGCAAAAGGTGCTTTTGAGGTTGGTGTACATACAATTGGCGTGACTTTTAATGCGTTCAATCTTAAAGCAAATAATTTTATCAAAGAAGAATTTCATTTCACAAATCTTTTTGATAGAATTCAAAAATTGATTTCAACTGGAGATGGTTACATTGTCTTAAAAGGTGGAACAGGAACTTTGCTTGAATATTCAGCAATACTTGAATTAATCAATAAAGGATTGATCAAAAAGAAACCAATAGCCGTTTACAAAAATTTCTGGTCTGACCTTACTTATTTAATGAATCAAAGAAATGCTTTTGAAGGTAGAGAAGAAATAAAAGTTTTATTAAGCGATAATGTTCAGGAAATAGTTTCGTATTTCAAAAAATATTTCGAGGAAAATAAATGAAAGAAAATTGGTTAGAACTTGCTCAAAAACTTCAATCAATTGCTCAATCTGGTTTATATTATTCGACCAATGAATTTGAGATTGAACGATACAAAATGGTGATGGAAATTGCAGAAGAAATGATTTCGATGAAAACTGGTTTTAATAAAGAAGAAATACACAGATTGTTTATTAGTGAAGCTGGACATTCAACGCCTAAAGTTGATGTTCGTGGAGTTGTTTTCAAGGATGATAAAATTCTTTTAGTCAAAGAAAAAGTTGATGGCAAGTGGACAGTTCCAGGTGGTTGGGCTGATGTTGGCTTTTCACCTTCTGAAAATGCTGAAAGAGAAGTTTTTGAAGAATCTGGTTTTAGAGTAAAAGCGAAAAAAGTTCTTGCAGTATATGATAGAAATAAACAGGGGCACACACCTTATATCTTTCATCTTTATAAAATTTTCTTTTTATGTGAAATTACTGGTGGCGAATCAAAGACAAGTTTTGAAACAGAAGATGTTGGTTTTTTTGCCCTTGATGAACTTCCAGAATTAAGCATTGGAAGAGTAACTCGCAAACAAATTGAGAGATTTTTTGAACATTACAAAAATCCAGACCTGCCCACGGATTTTGATTAGACAATCTCTTTTATTCTTAGTTAACTTAGTTTTATTATTGATTTAATTTATTTTATTTGAAACACTTAGGGCACAAAGAACACTGAAAATCATAGGTATCACATTGATAATAAAAACCATTCAAACTATATTTGTATACTTTTTGCAAATAAAAAATGACTATTAAGGAGATATTTGAATGGCAATAATGACGAAAATGCGGGATAATATGCCCGCCATTTTAATTGGACTTGTTGTAATGTTCTTAATTACAATTGTTTTCGACTGGGGAATGAATTATTTAGGTCTAACATCGGAAAGAAATGACCCAGTCATTGGTATCGTCAATGGTAAAGAAATCAAGTACACTGAATTCAATAAAATTGTTGACCAGGCAAGAGAAAATCAAAAGGCTCAATCTGGTCAGGATATAGAAGATGACCAGCTTCCAATGTTCAGAGATCAGGTCTGGGAATCTTATGTTAATCAAATTTTAATTGAACAGGAAGTTGAAAAGCTGGGCATCAAAGTAACGGATGATGAAATTTATGAAATCATTACCGGCGAAAATCCACCAGAATTTCTGAAAACAAATTTCATTGACTCACTGGGTAATTTTAATCGACAGATGTATCTACAAGCAATAATGGATCCGAGGAACAAAGAAGCTTTAGCTCAAGCAGAAGAATTTGTAAAACAGCAAAGACTTCAGGAAAAATTAGTTGCTTATCTAAAAGCTACTGTTGTTGTTCCAGAGAATGAAGTTAAAAAAAGATTTATGGAACAAAATGTAAGAGCTGATGCAAAATTTGTTTTATTTGATTTGAACACAATAAAAGACAATGAAGTCTCATACACAGAAGATGATTTAAAAGCTTATTACAAAAAGAATATTGATCAATACAAAGTTGAAGCTCAACGAAAATTAAAGTATGTAATTTTTAGAAGACAGCCGAGTAAAGCAGATAGTCAATCCGTTTTTAACAGCCTTAAAGCAATTGCTGAGGAAGCCAGAAGAGATCCAGATTTTGCAGGATTAATAAAACTTTACACAAATCAGGAATATTCTGAAAAACCAATCCTTCACGGCTCTTTACCTTATGAAGCTGAGGTTGAATTATATAAGCACAAAGTTGGTGATGTTGTCGGTCCAGTTTTGACTTATTCGGGTTATTCAATTTTTAAAATTGTTAGAGATAGTTTAGGTGCTGATGAATATGTTCACGCTTCACATATTTTGATTCCAGCTGGTGATGATACAAGCTCTGCACTTAACAAAGTAAAAGATATTTTACAACAAATAAAAAATGGTGCTGATTTCGCTAAGATGGCAAAGGAATATTCGCTTGATCCAATTTCAGCTTCACGCGGCGGTGATCTTGGTTGGTTTGGTAAAGGAATGATGGTTCCACCCTTTGAAAAAGCTGCATTCAATGCAAAGATTGGTGAGATTGTTGGTCCTGTGAGAACAGATTATGGTTATCACTTAATTAAAGTTCACGATAAAAGCAAAAGGATCATAATTGCAGCTGAGTTGAATCAGCCTGTCAAAATATCTCCACAAACTGAAGAAGAATTGTACAATGCAGCACAGGATTTTGTTTATATCGTAGAAAAAAATGGTGAATTTGAGAAAGAAGCTGAATTAATGAAGTATCAGGTTCTTGAGACTGGCTTTTTTACTGAAAAATCAGAATTTATTCCTGGAATCGGAATGAATAAGCCACTTGTGAAATTTGCGTTTAAGAATAAAGTCGGAAAAGTGAGCGAGGTATTCCCAACAGCACAGGGATATATTGTTGCAAAAATTTCAGATGCGACAGAAGCTGGTTTCAAAACATTTGACGAAGTAAAAGAGACAATTAAACAAGCAGTGATTAAAGAAAAGAAATATGAAATCCTGAAAAAGAAAGCTGAAGAGATGCGAAAGAAAATTCCAGCTGGACAGGGACTTGATTATTTAAGAAATCTTGATACAAATATTGTAATCACACAAACAGGACAATTCAATTATGGTCAATTTGTTGGTGGTGGAGTTGGCAGAGATTTCGCATTTAATTTTGCTGCTTTCAAATTAAAAGTTGGAGAGGTATCTGAGCCAGTTAAAGGTAATCGAGGTTATTATTTGATTGAGCTTGTTTCAAAACAGGATTTCGATAAAACAGCTTTTGATATTCAAAAAAATACAATCAGAAATCAAATTCTACAGGAAAAGCAAAGTACAATTATCAGTAGCTGGATGAATGAGTTGAAGAAGAAAGCGAAGATTGAAGATTTCAGATTTAAGTATTATAGATGATTTGAATTTTGGAAGAGTATGATAAAAATGGACGGTTTCGGCCGTCCATTTTTATTTTAAATTAAAATGTAAAAAAAACATTATTTAGATTTATGCATCAAGAAGGTATTTGTAATTCTCAATCAGGTTGAATGTCAGATGAAGTAATTTCTCTTCATTTGTGTTGTCGATTTCTTTTTGCTGGAATGAATTTTTCAATTCATCAAACTCAACTTTCTTGATTTCAGAGTTTTTGTGAGGTCGAAAATAAACTAAATCACTTTCGATTAAAATTCCTGGTGAGTTGCTTAGTTGAAATTCATGTAAATCTGAAAAGATTGTGAATTTGTCTTTGTATGGTAATCCATCGTAAGGACAGAATGTTTCACAATTTCCACATTCATTACAGATTTTATCGATGTGAATAATTTGATAATAATCCTTAAATCCATTTTGAATTTTGATAGAAACATTTGCACGGTTAGGACAAACTTCAACGCATTTATTGCAAATAGAATCGCACATCAAGCAACGAGATGCTTCTTGAATTAAATTGCCATCATAAGAAAATTCAACTGCGCCCCTTAATTCAATTTGTTTTATAAACATTTCTTTTCGATAATCTTTTT
>Ga0197142_1000968_pt1 | contig 26501 bp, 25 predicted proteins | sample GBS60_MetaG_FD_148614 | JGI IMG/M metagenome (GOLD analysis project Ga0197142, IMG submission 148614) | Sediment microbial communities from Great Boiling Springs, Gerlach, Nevada, United States - GBS 60_MetaG | ecosystem: Environmental > Aquatic > Thermal springs > Hot (42-90C) > Sediment... | reverse complement strand
GCGAGGCTTCTTGGAATCTCCCAGAACCCCAGTAGCTACCGCCGCTTGGAGCGACGAGCTTGCCGTTCTGCCTCGTGGCGCCGCCGCCGATCCCGCCAGTCAACAAAGGTGATGTAGCCAACCCCCAGCGTTACAGCCAGCAAGAGCAAAAAGATGCTGCCGTAGGCAAGGCGGACAACCCAGGACCAGTCAAGTTCCATAGAGCGGGACGAAGTCCTCTAACAACGACAGGGCCAGGCGGGATCCGCTACATGCCGTTACGGCCCCAGACCACAAAGGCAATGGAAAGGGCAAAGAAAGCAGCAACAGCAACCCAGCCAAGGGTAATGATGTCCATAGCTCTAGCTCAGCAAAGAGAGTCCATCGAGGTAATCCCATTTTAGGGGATGGGATCCCCCCGCCTCCCCCCTAGAGCCCGACTGGGTGGGAGGAGCTAGAGATCTTGCGCCCTCAAGGTTTGCACGCCCCGGGGCGACCAGGTTACCGCTCCAACGCGCTCGGCAATGTAGAGGGGCCGCTGCTTTTGCCGAAACCAAGTAGCCACTGCCTCGCCAACAGGGCCGGAGCTGATGCCTGCCTGCACCTGAAAGCGCTCCAGCAAGTCCAAGATTACGGATCCCCCATCCCACCACAGCCAGTCGATCTGGGCCGGCAGCAGGGGGGATCCGGTTAGCTCAGCCTGGACGTTGGTGCCGGCGGATCCCAAGAGCAGCCAACGGGATCCCTCCGCCTCCAGGGTCAACACCAGAGGGTTGGTGTGGACAGCCTGCAGCTTGAGCCGCTCCGAAAAAGGGATCCAATCCGCAGGCCGCAAGACTTGATAGGGGATCCCGGCAGCTTGCACGGCGCTAAGAGAGCGCAGGTAGCTGTCCGAGGCGGCATTGACGCCGCCCCCGTCCCAGAACTGCCCGATGGAGAAAGCTGAAAGCAGGATCTCCCAGCCCCCATTGGCCGAGCCGGCAGAGGTCATGGCCACCGCCCCCTCCAGACGGCGCAGGCCCTGCTGCCGCAAAAAAGGGAGCACCGTGCGCTCGGCCAAGCGGGGATCGCCGCTGTTCAGTAAGAGGTGGCGTCCTTCGGCTTGGATGGCCAGGATGGGGATACGGCCACTGGCCAAAGCCGTGATTTGAACTGGCGGCCCCGGCCACAGCCTTGGCCCCAGCAGGATGGCGGCCATAGCCAGAGCAGTGCCCTGCCAGCGGAAAGCCCGCCGCCAGCGGGGCCAAAAGGTCAGGGCCACTAGCGCCCCGTAGAGAAGTAGACACTGGAGCAGCGAGACCCTGCCGGTGTAGTAGGAGCTTAGGGGCCAGCTGGCCATCCAGCTCACCCAGTTAATCAGGGGTGTGAGCAAAAACGTCAAGGGCCGGGCCAGCAGGGATCCCAGCCCCGGCCAGATTAAGGCCACCAAGGCCGCCCCAAACCCTGCCACCAGCAGCGGCACCACTAGAAGCAATAGCAGCGGGTTGGCCAGCAGCGAGTAGGTGGGGATGCGGCCAAAGATAACCACCTGTAGCGGCAGGGTCCAGATCTGGGCGGCCAGCGGAACGGCTAGAGCGGTAGCCACCGCCGGCGGCAAGAAGTCCAGCCGGGACACGATCGGCGCCGTCCCCACCAGCAGTCCCAGGGTGGCAGCAAAGCTAAGCTGAAACCCCAAGTCCGTAATCCACAGGGGCTGGTAGATCAAGAGCAAAACTGCCGCCACCAGCAGCGTCCCCAGGGGGTCAAGCCTAACTTTTCCTTCCAGTCTGGGCTCCGTCAGCACCAGCATGGCCGCCACCCCCATCACCGCCGCCCGCAGCACCGAAGGCGTAAACCCCGTCAAGGTGAGGTAAAGCCCCAAGACTGCCAGGAGGATCCCTTGCTGCAGGCGCACCGGCAGCCGCCGCGTTAGGACAAACACCACCCCCACCACCAGGGACACGTGAAACCCAGAGGCCGCCAGGACGTGGGCCAGACCGACTTCCCGAAAGGCATCCTGCAAATCAAAATCCAACTGAGCAGCGCGGGATCCCAGCACCAAGGAAGCCAAGAGGTTCCCCTGCCGCTCCCCCAGGCCGGCAATGAACGCCTCCCGCACCCGCCGCCGCAACACCCAACCTCCCCAGCCTCTTCCTCCTGGCTGCGGGATGACCTCGCGGGCGCTGAACCCCGCAAAAGCCCCCTGGCGCTGCAGATAGGCCTGAAAATCAAAGCTGCCTGGGTTTAGGGCTGGACTGGGGAGGTAGAGAGATCCCGTCAGGCGCACCCGCTGGCTGGGATGGAGATCCTGGCTTGGGAGAGCTTCAGGGCTGGCAGTGACGTAGAGCTTGCCGCTCACCTGGCGAGCGGTGGAGTTGGGCTCCAACACCTGCTCCGCCTCCAGCCAAAACTGCCGCCGCTCGCTGCGGGTGGGACGGGGTTCTGAAAGAACGGTGCCCACCAGACTCATCTGCGGCTGTGGGGCCAGCAGGCTGATATCCATCGGGCCGGGAACCGGCTGTCGCCAGCCCAGGTAGGTCCAGGCTAGACACCCCACCAGCCCCATCGCCAGCCAGGTGCGGGCCAAACGCAGTTGCCGCCGCCACAGCAGGGATCCCGCCAATCCCAACGCCAGCGGGATCCCCCACCCCCAGCCCCCTACCGCTGGCCAGGCCCGCAGCAACAGGCCTAGGATCCAGCCCAGCCCCAGCAGATAGGTTTTCTCCATCCCCTTTCAGCGCCCTTGCTCCCACTCTACTGTTGCGCTCAGGTGGGATCCATGGCCTTGTCTTAACCTTGAACAGTTGCCAACCCCGCAAGACGATTGCCACCAGCCGCCTTCTCCCGGCAGAGGGGCAACGCACCCCCCAATCCCTACCCCGCCAACTTCCTCTTGCCAGTTTTGCGAAAGATGGTCCACTGGCTCGTGAGGGCGATATCCTAGGGTTGAGGCTACTGCGAGGTGAGGCGGATCCGCTCCCCTCTGTTCCATCCCATTTGGGAAGGTCGTTAGGGTGATAGTGGGCTTTGCAAGGTGGGGAACCGCACATGGACAGCACTTTGCTGCAAGCAGCTCGCCAGATCTACCAGCTTCATCTTCAGCACCGACCAGAGGTGGTGGAGCAGCCACCGCGGGGTGTGGTCATCCACCGCCGTACCCTGCGAGGGGATCTGATCTTTTCTGAGTTTCCCATTCTGCTACCCCAAGAAACCTTCATCCCCCTGCAGCAGCTGGAGCCGCTGCAGTGAGGCAGAAGGGCTACCCTTGCTTTGGCTGCCCTGCTCAACTTCTGCGCTGCTAGGCAGCGCTTGGGCAATGTGGCTGAGCAACGTCGACACGAACAGCCCCTGGGAACTGCGTCTGCTGGGTTGGGTGCTGGTGTTGGTCCTGGGGGCCTGTGTGGGCAGCTTTCTCAACGTGGTGGTCTACCGCCTGCCGCGGGGTCTCTCTCTGCTCTATCCCGGATCCCATTGTCCCCACTGCAAGACCCCCCTGAGCCCCACGGAAAACCTCCCCATCCTGGGTTGGTTCCTACTGCGGGGTCGCTGCCGCCACTGCGGGGATCCCATTGCCTGGCGCTACCCTGCCGTTGAGGCCTTGACCCTGGGGCTGTTTGGCCTCAGCATCGCCATCTTAGGGTTTTCCCCCCGCGGGATCCTCACCTGTGTCTTGTTGAGCTGGCTGCTGGCGCTGGCCCTGGTTGACCTAGATACGTTTCTGCTGCCGGAAGCGCTCACCCGCTCCGGCTTGGTGGCGGGGCTGCTGGCCCGCTTGCTCCTGCCCTGGTTGGAAGGGTCGGGATCCCTGGCCGCCATGGGCTGGTCAGTGGTGGCCGGGATTGCTGGCGCGGTGCTCGGCATTTGGCTGTTGGAGGGTATTGGCTTGGTGGCCCGCCGGGTTTTGCGGCGGGAGGCCCTGGGCGGAGGAGATGGCAAGTTGCTTGCCCTGATTGGTATGTGGCTGGGCTGGCAGGGGGTGGGGGTGACCCTCCTAGTGGGTTCGGGGCTGGGCTTGCTGGCTAACTTGCTGGCCCTGGCCAAAGGAAAGGCCCGCCTGGGCAAACCCGTCCCCTTTGGACCCTACTTGGCTCTAGGCGGGGCTGTGGCTGCCTTGGCAGGCTCCCCGCTGGTCGAAGCCTACCTGCGCTGGTCGGGGTTGCTGGAGTAGGGGGAACGCCTGTTCAGCTCCTGCCAGTCGGGATAGGGAGGGCCGGGCCTAGGCAAGGACTGGCGATGGCAAAACCCACAGACAAACCAACGCTCCAGCTCGGCGGCAGGGGTGGGGCAGCCGCAGGCAGGGCAGGGGAACAGGTTTTGCTGGGTCTGGTGCTGTTTCACTCGCTGAGCCCAGCGCTCAAAGGCAGCTTTGACCTCCTCAGAAGAGGGAGGTAAGCCAGAGCAGCGAGGGGCAGCAGGCCGCTTTGGCGGTGCAGGGGAAAGGGGGTAGAACTTGTCCACCAGCTCCGCATCGGCAGCAAAAGAGTTAGCCAAGCCAGATCTGGCATGCCAAGCAGCGGGGCTAAAGCGGATATCAGTGAGGGGAGAGGGCAGGCGGCTGTTGAGTTTCTTAAGAATCAGTTGGCGCTGCAAGGTGAGGTTCTGAGCCCAAGCGGGGGTAGAGGTGGCCACCTGCAGCACCTGACGGCGCAGGTTGACGGGATGGGTTTGCGCGGCTACCGCTTCTCCCACCACTTCCGGCCAGATCTGCCGCAGGGTCTGCATTTGGCTAAGCTCGGCCCAAAGGGGGTGAGCGCTGAAACTTGCCAACACCTGCTCTAGGCTTTGCAGCATGGGGTCTTGCCCTAATCCTTAGGAAAGGCCGCTTTTGTCTTCCAGGAACTGGGCTGCTTCGCTGAGGGCCGACTGGATGGAAGCGGCATCAGGTAGAGAACGGGATCCGCCATTGGGGCTGAGGGAAACTAGTCCTTCCAAGCTGCGGATGTGGATATCTTGCTGGGGGAAGGGGATGCGGATCCCACGCCGCCGAAACTCTGACTCAATGGCAAAGTTGAGCTCGCTAATCAAGACAAATTGATCCTGAGGACGGTTGATCCACACCAGCAGCTCAAAGTTAAGGGAAGAGGGCCCAAAAGATCTAAGCCACACCTGCGGAGGCGGGTTGGTCAGAACCCGCGGATTCCCTCTAGCAACCGCAAGGAGGGCTTCGGTAACCACGGCCGTATCGGAGCCATAGGCTACACCTACGGGAATGTGGATGCGGCAGCGGGGATCCCGGTAGCTCCAGTTCACCACCTTCGACTCGGTGAAGCGGGAGTTGGGCACAATCACAAAGATGCGATCCAAGGTGCGCAGGACAGTTGCCCGCGGGCCAATGTGCTCCACCGTGCCAAGCAAGTTGTCCACTTCGACGAGATCCCCAATCTGGATGGGGCGCTCCAGGAGGATGGCGAGGTAGCTAATGTAGTTGTTGGAAAGGTTTTGCAGGCCAAAGCCAATGCCCAAGCCCACCGCCCCCGCAATCACCGCTAAGGAGCTGAGGTTGAGGCCACTAAAGGGCAGCACCAGCAGGATCCCAAAGAGAGTGAGGACGTATTTGAAGATGGCCGCCGTCGACTCCTGGGTGCCCAAGTCTAGCCCAAGGCGACCTAATAGTCGCCGCTTCAAGCCAACGCTGATGTAGTGGGCAACCGTAAAAACCAGAGCGGCCAGGACAAAGAAAACCAACAGGCTAGCAATGGAAACATTGGAATTGGGCAGCGGTTGGGTGAGAACGCCCAGCGCCGTGTCCACCACCTGCTCCAGGCGGGCGTAAAAAGCCCGCTGAAAGGGTCGCAGGGCGGGTATGAAGCTGATGCCGCGATCCAGCGAGATGCCGGCAATCAGCATTGCCCCCAGGCTGCGCAGCAGGGATCCTCCCACGTCAATCCAGCTGCCCCAGCCTGGGTCGGCCCGGAGCTCTAGCCACCTCTGCAGGCGGACAAGGCTGCGGTCAAACAGCCGCCAGAGAAAGAACCCCAGCGCCAAAGTGGCCAGCCCAGCTAGGAGAGTGAACAGCAGCACGCGCGGATCCCGCGTCCGCTGCAGATCCAGCCGATCCTGCCGGTACTCGGCAATGGCTTGTTCCAGCCGTCGTGCCCAACTGTTGGCCACCAGACGCACATCGTTGAGGCTCACCTGGCCCAGCGGTATCCTGCGCTCGGCAGCCGCATCGGCATAGGTGACAGTAAACAAATACCGTTGGGTGGCCTCAAAGCGGCCTCTTTCTCCCAGACGGAGGACGTACTGCCCATTGGCCTCCTGGGCCACCCGCACCTCTGGCTCTGGCAACTGGCCTTCTTCTAAAAAGCGCTCGATGATGGCCCGCACGTTATCGGCCCGCACGTCACTGGGGTACTCTGCCGTCTGCAGGCGAAACACGGGGACCTTCCCCACCAAGACTTCTGTGCCCCCTTGGCCAGTCAACGGGATCGGAGGGGGGGATCCCTCAGGGGCAAGGCCAGGAGTCTGTAGCTCGAGGGCCTGGGCCAGGCGGCCCTCAAGGGGGGCAGAGACGGCAGGGGAAAGCCAGAGACCGATCCCCACCGTCAGCCCTAGCACTAGCACAGCTCCCTTCAGGAGGATGGACTCTCGAATGGCGCGGCGGAGACAAACACCCATGGTTGCAGAGATCCCGGGGAGGCTTGGCGGTATGCCTATGGTGGCACAAGCAGATCCCAAGGGAGGTAGGCTAAGCGTTCAGAGGCTCTGAGGGTGGCCCAACAGCCGTTGGCGCAGCTTTTTAATCTGGTCGCGCAGCCGGGCAGCTTCTTCAAATTCCAAGTTTTTAGCCGCCGCCTTCATCTTTGCATCTAGCTCGCTAATTAGCTCTGGAATTTTTGATAGCGGGATCTCATCTGGTGCTGGAAAGGCTTTTTCTAGATCCCTGCCGTTGAGTTTGCGGGAGATAGCTAAAAAAGACAAAATAGCATTGCTGTTTTTCTTAACGATGGGCTTGGGGGTGATGTTGTGCTGGCGGTTGTATTGCAATTGAATTTCCCGGCGGCGCTGGGTTTCGGCAATAGCCCGGGCCATGCTGCTGGTGAGAGTGTCGGCGTACATCACCACCGTGCCGCGAACATTGCGCGCTGCCCGCCCAATCATCTGGATTAGGGATCGCTCCGCCCGCAGAAATCCCTCTTTGTCCGCATCCAAAATGGCCACCAAGGAGACTTCCGGCAAATCCAACCCTTCCCGCAACAAATTGACTCCCACCAGGACATCAAAAGCTCCTTCCCGGAAATCTTGGAGGATCTCGATGCGCTCGATGGGGGTAATCTCAGAGTGTAGGTAGCGAACGCGGATGCCGCGTTCCTGCAGGTATTCGGTGAGATCTTCGGCCATGCGTTTGGTGAGGGTGGTCACGATTACCCGTTCGGCAGGGCCCTGCTGCGAGCGCTCTAGCCGCAGATAGATCTCCCCCAGCAAATCCTCCATCTGCCCGGCGGTAGGGCGCACATGCACCTCGGGATCCACCACGCCGGTGGGCCGAATGACCTGCTCTACAACCCGACCCGTACCCGGCACATAGAACTTTAGGGTTTTGCCGTTTTCCACCACTGTTTCAAATTGGGCTCCGCTTTGCTCCAGTTCCCAGTTGCCAGGCGTGGCGGAAACAAAGATGCATTGGTGGACTTTGGCCCAAAACTCTTCGGCTTTGAGGGGGCGGTTGTCGAGGGCACTGGGCAGGCGAAAGCCGTGATCCACTAGCACCTGTTTGCGGGCGCGATCCCCATTGTACATGCCACGGATTTGCGGCACCGTGACGTGGGATTCGTCCACCACCAAGAGCCAATCGTTGGCCTTAAAGTAGTCCACTAAGCAGGCAGGTGGCTCTCCTTCCTTGCGCCCTGTCAGGTGGCGGGAGTAGTTTTCAATGCCGTTGCAATAGCCCACCTCCCGCAGCATTTCCAGATCAGCGCGGGTGCGCTGCTCTAGCCGCTGGGCTTCCAAGAGCTTGCCCTGGCGGCGAAAGAGAGCTAGCTGCTCTTCCAGTTCCTGCTCGATGCTGCGGATGGCCTGCTCTAGCCGCTCTTCTGGTGTTACAAAGTGGCGAGCGGGGTAAACCCTGAGGGCGCTGACGCTGGTGAGGATTTGACCTGTTACTGGGTCAATGAGGCGAATGGCCTCAATCTCGTCGCCAAAAAACTCAATGCGAATGACTCGGTCTTCGTAGGCAGGCACAATTTCCAACACATCCCCTTTGACGCGAAACCGCCCCCGCGCCAGTTCCAGATCATTGCGCTCATACTGGATGCTGACCAGATCCCGCAAGACTTGCCGCTGGTCAATTTGCTGGCCAACTTTGAAGGGGATGGAAGCCTTCAGGTATTCCTCCGGCATGCCCAAGCCATAGAGGCAGCTTACAGAAGCCACAACGATGACATCCCGCCGTTCAAAGAGGGAGCGGGTAGCCGAGTGCCGCAGCATGTCAATTTCTTCGTTAATGGAAGAGGACTTGGCAATGTAGGTGTCGGTACTGGGCACATAGGCCTCCGGCTGGTAGTAGTCATAGTAGCTGATGAAATACTCAACAGCATTGTAGGGAAAAAGCTCGCGCAGCTCGTTGCACAGTTGTGCGGCCAAGGTTTTGTTGGGGGCCATCACCAGGGTCGGCCTGCCAATCTGCTGGATAGTATGGGCAATGGTAAAAGTTTTGCCAGTTCCGGTTGCCCCCAGCAGAGTTTGAAAGCGATGGCCCTCCAAAATTGACTGCACTAAGCCAGCAATTGCCTTAGGCTGATCCCCGGTAGGTTGGTAGGGGGAAACCAGTTGAAACTCGGACATAGGTCTAATCCTTTACAAGCTGTAGATTTGTCCATCTACCAGCAGATAAGTAATGCCTTTTTTTTGCAACTGCGAGCGTACAATTTCCAGAATGTAGCCGGGAAATTGGATGACCCGGTAGGGCGGGTGGGTGTTGCTACCCCGGCGGCTCATTTCGGAAAAGCGCCGAGCCACCTTGTGGTTGTCAAAAATGGGCAGCGTATTGGCATTCTCGATCCCTTCCAAGCATCCCGGCCCCACAAATTCCCTGAGGGGGCGGGTGGCCAATTCTTGGTAGCGATCCACCACCACATAGCAGGTCGCAGGCGGATTCAGCTCCTCCAGGGGGAGCACCCGAATTTGATGGACAGGCTCTGCGAGGAGATCTGGTCCTGCCTCTGCGCTGTCTAGAAAATCGTCGCTAGCGTCCTCCTCGTCTTCCTCTTCTTCTTCCAGCTCTCTGTCTTCGTCTGCGGCCAGATCTGCCTGTAGCTCAGCCACCAGGTGGGCCGGCAATGCTTCAGGAGGCAGTTCTGCTCCTGTTGTCCCCTCTCCCTCGCCCGCCTGAGGGGAGGCGTCGGCAGCCTCTGGAAACAGACCCTGTTGCGGCTGGGGTACCTCGGGAGTGTCTAGGGGAAGGGTAAGTTCCTTGCCCTTGTCTTTGCGGCGGGCTGCTGAGCGTTTGAGCTGAATGAGCCGCTGGTACTCCTCAGGAGGGATATTTTCCTTGAGAACGCGGGTGATGGTGGAGAGGCTGACTCGGAATTGCTCCGCCAATTCAGCAACAGTAGCCACCGAGCTGCGGTAGGCATTGACAATCTGCTGTTGTTCCTGCTCTGAAAGTTTGCTGCGAGTCATGGCCATTCCCCCCTCCCAAAACTTATGGGCAGGTGGCGGTTGAGCGGCACACCTGCTTGAGGCCGGCGGCCAGGGCTTCCCGGTCTAGACCCTTGCCAGTGAAGACCCTTTTGGACAGGCGCCGCTCCCACTCCAACGAGAGGGTCTGCCGACAGCCCAGCTGGTGAAGCATAACTTGCTGTGGCTCGTCCACCCCACCCCAGGGTCTCCGGCACCTCCTGCCGCCAGTCCCCCAGCGGCTGCTGCAGTTGAAAGCTCAGGGATTGGCTCCCGTCTGGGGCTAGGCGGTGGCTGGGGTAGGCGTGAGCTTCAGCCTCGGCAGCGGAGAGCTGGGGATCCCAGAGTTCCGGGCAAAAGGCGTGCACCTCCACAATACGGGCCAGGGGAACTGGGGTGGTGAGCAGACAAGAGACCACAGAGGTGTAGCGGCGCAGGTCAAGTTCAGCAGCGGTGATTACATCCGCTTTGTTGAGCAGCAGGAGGTCGGCGCTGCTAATCTGGGGGGCAACAGTTTGGGAGTGCTGGAAATTGCGCCAGTACTTGGCCCCGTGGCCCAAGGTTACCACGGCCGCAAGGCGCAGCTCCGGGCGGAAAGTTTTCTGGACAAATAGCTCGGTTGCTTGCCTGGGATCCGCTACCCGGTAGTCCAACGCCTGGGCAGGCGGGGGCAGCTCCCCAGCGGCCCCTTCAAGGTCCTGCCGCACCCTGCCCCAGAGACAGCCATTGCTAAGCTGCAGCAGCGCTCCTGCAGCCAGGTGGGCTAGGTTGCCCTCGAGGGAGATCCCACCCAACTCGTTGCGGATCACTCCACTGCCCAGCCCCTCCTCCTGCAAGAGGCGCCTGAGCAGTGGGGTTTTGCCCCTGCCCCAAAAACCCGTCAAAATCGTAACCGGAAGCTGGGCTTTCATTCTCCCTGCGGCTGACCGGCGGCTTCAAAAACTCTGGCTTCAGGTTCTTCAGGAGCTCTACTAGCTTAGCTCCAGGACTGCTTGTGCATCCCTCAACTCAACCCGCTAGCGAGTAGCGCTCCATCAGGTAGCAGAGGCAATCTTGGCGGATGATGCGGCTATTGAGGGTGAGCATGCCCGGCACCAGGGGCACGCGGGTGCGAATTTCCCCATTCTGGGTATAGAAAAAGCGCTCCGCCACATCTTGGCCTTGCTCGTCTTGGACCTCCAGGTGGAAGCCGTTGTTCGTCCAGCCGATGCAGGTGTGGGGAGGGAGCTCCCGAAAATTGAGGAGATCCAAATCGGGGAGAAAGCGCAGGTGCGGCTGGGATCCCTTGGGTGCTTCCCCCGCTTCTCCAAAGCTAAAGCTAACTTCCTCTGGGATCTTGACGATGGCGACGCTGTGAAATAAATCAATATCCTGCCGCAGGACGGGGCGTTGCGGCAGCGCCGACAGGTGCAGGCAGGCTTCCAGAAATTCGTAGGCATGTTGGGTGCCGTGGGGCTGATCCGGCTTGCCACATTCCAGGGTTACCGCCGGGCAGAAGCGCCCAAAGGCCATACTCTGCACCCCTTCTGGCTTGGTGAAATAGAGGACGGTGCGCCCAAATAAGGTGGCCAGGTGCAAGGTAGAGCGATCTAAGTAATTGACACAGGCGTAATGGGGATTGGTGCCCGTGTTGTTGTGGAGGTCAACGCTGGCAAACACGCCGCGTTGCTGCATCTGCCGTAGGACGGCCTGAGCCATAGCGTGTTCGGGAGTGGAGCCGGGGCCCCAAATGCGGTTGTAGTCCGGTTGGCCGTCTAGCCGCCGTTGCCGGTGGCGGGCAGCTTGCACATTGCCGATGAAAAGGGACAGGGAACGGGGCAGTTCCCGCTGGATGTAGTGGCGCAGAAGCTGGCGCACCGCCTGCCAGCCGGTAGTCTCGTTGCCGTGCAGCAGGACGGAAACAAACAGAGGGGGATCCCGCCGTCCCGCCAGATGGATGAGGGTTGGCCCGCCCAATCGGTCATAGAGGTGATGGGCTTCTAAATCTAGGAGTTGCTCCGGCAGGTGATCGAGAACGGTGAGCATACGGTTTTTTGGGCAAGCACCTCAACGCAAACCTTTTGGCTGCTTAAGAAGCCCTCACCCCCAGCCCCTCTCCCAACGGGAGAGGGGACAGGGAGATTGGGGTAGCGAACTGTCTCATCCTTAGCTGGAAATCAACAACTGGCTGCCGTGCTTGTGGCTTAGGTCGTCGCCCTGACCTTTGAGAAAGCATCCCTTCCGATGCAGGCATGCCCAAGCGGTGACTTATCCCCCCTGCCGGCTTCCCTAGCCGAGATCCCAGGTGTGTACCGGCTGTCCTTGCCGCTGCCGTTCCCAGTAGGCACAGGTCAATTGTTGCATATCTTTACCATGCCGGGCGACGTAGCGGCGCTGCCAGGTGGCCCCATTCTGCCCCGACTCGACGCGGGCGCGGAGAATGCCCAGATACTCCTGGATATCCTGGGGCGCCAAGTCCAGTTGCGCCAAGCCCGCCTCTGCTTGCGGGAGCAGCTCTTGCAACAACAATTGGCGCAGGGATCCCTGCCACCCCTTGAGCCAGGTCATGGGGGCCTCGAGGCCAAAGCGGGCGGCCGCGTAGAAATTGGCGCGGCACTGGGCAAAGCTCAGCTCCTGCTCCGGGGGAAGGGGTTGGGATCCCAGAGCTTGCACCAGGCCAAAGTAGAAGGCGGCATTGGCAATCATGTCCGGCAGGGTAGGGCCTGCTGCAGCCACCCGCTGTTCGATGCGCAGGTGGGGAATGGGCTCCAAGCCGATGAGGGGGCGGTTCCAGCGCCAGATGGTGCCGTTGTGCAGGCGCAGATGGGCCAGCTCTGAGGGAGCAGCAGCTAGCCTTTGCGGCAACACCACCGGGTAGCGGTGCAGATTTTCCCAAAACAGCTCCATTAGGGATTCCTGGACATAGCCTTGCCCGAAGGTAACGCGAGCTTGGTGGGTGGGGGCGAGGGGGGGTGGGCCATCCAACGCCTGCTCAAACACCGGGATGCGGGTTTCCGCCCACAGGTCGTGCCCAAACAGATAGGGAGAATTGGCTGCCAGGGCCACCAGGGGGGCCGACACCAGGAGAGAAGCGTTGAAGTAGCGGGCTGCCTGGTGGGGCGACACCTGCAGATGGATCTGAAAGGAGGTGGTGGCTGCCTCCAGCATAACGTTGGGGTGGGTGACGCGCAGCAGGGTGGCAGGCCCTGCAATTGCCAGCCCCAGGGGCGGGATCCCTGAGGGTTGCTCGCGCCGGTGCAGGTTTAGGATCTGCTCGTTGAGGGCCAGGTAGCGCTTGCGAGGCGAGATCATCTCCAAAGTGAGCTGCTGCAGCTGCAGCGTGGGCAAAATGCCGATCATCACCAGCCCCGCCTGCAGTTGCTCGGCCACTCGGCAGCAGTGAGCCCAGGTCTGCGCCAGCTCTTGCTGCAACTGCCGCAGAGCCGAGCCGACCAAGACCTGAGGCCGGCCGTTGATCTCGATGTTGAAGCGGGCCAGTTCCGGCACCACCAGCGGGTTGTTGACGGCCTCCAGGTAGGTTGAGTTAATCGGGGCCGGCTCTCCCTGGGGGGTGACTAGCCAAGCTTCCAGCTCAAACCCACCCACCAGGGATCCCTGGGCAAAGGGCCGACAGGCGGGATCCAGACCCGGCACGCCGGCCAGCCAGCGCTCGAGCAAATCTGTTTCTTGCTGCAGCCGAGCTTTGAACTCAGTAAAGTCTTCGTCGCTAAAACTAAGGCAGGTGATCTCCTGGCCCATGGAAACCACTCCGCGGCTTTTGGGAATAAGACCACTGTATCGCTGCTACTGGGGATCGCGGGGGGTGGCAGTTTGCCGCTGTCGCTTCCTGGCCAGGTCCTAGCCTAAGGGTGCTGGCTAGGCCACTGAGCTGGCTCAGCCTGCCGTGATCGAGACATCTTCAATGCGCAGAGCGGGAAAGGCAGCCGTGCCGTTGAAAACGGTTACTTCCTGGGAGATGGCAGAGATATTGCGCAAACAGTCGTAGAGGTTGCCAGCAATGGTGGTCTCCAGGATGGGGCGCTTCTCGCCACCCTTGACCAAAAAGCCCCCCTTCACCACCCCAGAAAAATCCCCTGTGATGGGGTTGCTGCTGCCGGAAAGCCGCGTGACAATGATGCCCCGCTCCATCGCGTACAGCTCCGCCAGGGGCGTCGTTCCCGGGGTCACCCTCAAACAGGCTGGCCCCACTCCTGGCAAGCTGCCCGCCCCCCCGGTGGCGTGGCCATTGGAGGGAACGCCAGCAGCCCGGGCTTCGTAGCTGTTGTACATGAAGTTGCAGAGGATCCCTTCGTGGATCAGGGGGGTAACCTGGCGTGGCATCCCCTCGCGGTCAAAGGGCTCAATGAGATAGCCGGGCAAGCCCAGTCCCTCGGAAACCAAGGTCAACAGGGGGCTAGCAATCAGGGATCCCATCTTCTGCGCCAGGGGGCTTTTGCCCTTGCGCACCGCGTCCGCCCCTAGCACAAAGAGGAGGTCTCCCAGAAACTCCTCCACCACCTCCGGGGGCAGGACGATGGGACCGCGAAAACTCTCCCCCTCCCTAGCCCCTAGAGCCCCCACACACTTTTGCACAAAGCGATTAAAAGCCCGCTCCAGGGCCGGCACCAGATCCGCCCGCTTCTGGACACTGTCGCCGTCGTAGGCAAAGCTGCCCACCTCATCCCCATCGATGGCCATGCCAAACAGGGATCCACCCGCCTCGACGCTGTGGTAGTTGGCGCGGATGCCGGTGGAAGAAGCAATGGCCACGGTGTCCTCTTCCACGCTAAAGGAGCCGCTGTCAATGGTGATGCGGGGGTCTTGAGAGCGTACCCACTCCACCAGTTGGGATCCCAGTTGCGTCAGCTCGGCAGCATCCAGTTCCAGTAGGCCCGGGTCGAGGGCAAAGGGCACCTGGGGCAGAGGCTGGGGATCCGGCAGGCCGTTGAGGGGATCCGCCGGCGAGGCCTTAGCCATGGCCACCGCCTCAGCTGCTGTCTCGGCCAGATCCTCTGGGCGGTTGGAAGTGGCAAAGCCCAGCCTGCCGCCGCAGAAAACCCGGATGCCAAACAGGGTCTCACAACTAGTGCGAACCAGGTTGAGGTCATTTTTCTCAAAAGTTACTTCCGTCTCGCGGCCTGAGTTGGCAAACACCTCTGCTTGGTCAGCTCCGGCAGCCAGGGCCTTTTGCACCCCCTGTTCGCAGAGATCCAGCAGGTTTTCAGGAGCAATGACGGAGCCGGCCATAGAACTTGAGATCTAGATCTGCAAGAGAACAGTTCTATTATCGACCCTGCTGCCAAGACCCGCCCTAGCAGCAGGGGGCAGAGGGGTTGCTCAGGCTCGGGAGTTTTGCGGATCCCTGCCGCATCAGGGCTGCTCCAGCGGCTGATCCGAGAACAGCAAGGGGGCAATGTTGGCGGCTTGGTTGAGGGGGATCTCGTCGTGGATGGGGTACTGATAAAACTGATCCAGCCGCTGACACAGACCTTCTGGGGTCAAAGCTTGCACATTGGAGCTGATGATGTAGCTCTGGGCAGGAGAGGCCCGAAACGCCTGAAAGGCTTTGCGACAAAACGCCTGCTTGGCCTCAGGATCCGCCTGGCGCCACTCCGGCCCTGTGAGTTTGCCAGAGAGTGCCGGCTCAGTTGCCGCCCAGGCGCTGGACGCGACCAGGGGCAGTCCCGTTGCCAAGATCAGGCCAGCCAGGATCAGAAACAGAAAGCCTCCCTTTAAAATCAAAAATATCTGACGAGAAAAGGACTGAAGCCGTTGCCGGTGTTGCTCCATGGTTGGATAGGCTAAAGGTATCCCCTCGATCATATCGATCGCAGGAGAATCCAAAGCGGACAGCTTCTGCTGGTTTTGCCTGCTCCCCAGGGTTCTGGCAACCGGCAGGAAAGCTGGTTCGCTCTTGATCAAAATCAAATTGCCAGTACAGCACCCGTCCGTTCCGTGGCTCGCGGCAAACTCCGTCGGAAACAGCCTTTCCCGCATCTGCTCGGCTCCAAATGGACTTCCGTCCAGCCTGTGATGGGTTGGCGCCATTTTCAGGTCACCGCTCGCCAAGAGGGTCAAGGGGGGCTGGTGTTTGCCGAGCTGAGGGCTGTTTGCGATCCCCAGGTGCGCCTCTGGGTCAACGCCGCCACCCTCAAAAACCGGGATCTCTGGCAGCCGGGCTGGGCACCGCTGGCAGACGGGATCCCCTGCGGATCGTCTCTCTCTGAGGGCTCAGGGATCCCCGGATCCCTCTAGCGCTGTATTCTTCTAGCTACAAGACTTTTTTGAGGAGAAAACGATGCCCAGGTGTGATGTCTGTGGGAAAGAGCTCGGCTACGGCGACTATCAATGGGCCAAGCGCTGTACCAATCCCTACGGGAAGTCCCACCTTATCTGCTTTGACTGCTACAGCGGTTCCTCCTGTCCCATCTGCTCCTCTCCTCTCGAGTCGGCAGAATAGATAGCGGCAGTTTCACCTCTGCGGGGGGAAGTTGGCAGAAGTCTTGCTGGTGTTCCTAAGGGAGCCGCAACAGTGCGTATTGGCCAGGGCTATGACATCCACCGCCTCGTAGAAGGGCGCCCCTTGATCCTGGGCGGGATCCGGATCCCTTATGAAAAGGGTCTGTTGGGCCACAGCGACGCGGACGTGCTCACCCACGCCATCATGGACGCCCTCCTAGGAGCCGCCGCCCTGCGGGACATCGGCTACTACTTTCCCCCGGAAGAGGAGCGCTGGAAAGGGGCAGACAGCATTCTCCTCTTGCAGCAGGTGGTGCAGTTGGTAAGCCAAGAGGGCTGGCGCATTGCCAACGTCGATAGCGTCGTGGTGGCAGAGCAGCCCAAGCTCAAGCCCCACATCCCCGCCATGCAGGCTCGTCTAGCCGAGGCCATGCAACTATCGCCCAAACAAGTAGGCGTGAAGGCCACCACCAACGAAAAACTCGGCCCCGTCGGCCAGGGGGAGGCCATGGCTGCCTTTGCCGTGGCCCTGCTGGTGGAACGCTGAGGGTAGCTGCTCCTGGGCTGGATCCCTACCTCACCGTTAGCTCCACATCCCCTGTGCTCCTAAGGATGTTGATCCCCACCCCTCCTGCCTGAAGATACAGGCCAATGTCCAGGGATCCCCGCCCCACCTGGATGTTCTCAAGAGTTACATGGGGCAGCCACAGGGGCAGGGTGGGCTGAGTCAGGCGCACCTGCTGGGCCAGCCCGTCGATCTCCAGGCCTAGGCAGGCTTGCAGCAGCAGGAACACACTGGCCGCCGCCCACGACTGGGGCAGACAGGCCACCGGGTAAAGAGTGGGGCCTTCCCGCTGGCGCCGGCGAAAGCCACAGAACAGCTCCGGCAGCCGCCGCAGCTCCAGAAACTGGCTGGCATCAAACAGGGCCGTCAATACTTGGGCTGCCTCCGCCTTGTAGCCGTAGCGGGAGAGTCCGGCTGCAATCAGGGCGTTGTCGTGGGGCCAGATGGAGCCGTTGTGGTAGGACATGGGGTTGTAGCGCCCTTCCCCTTCCGCCAGGGTGCGGATGCCCCAGCCGCTGAAAAAAGCGGGCTCCAAAAGTTGCCGCGCGATGCGCTCGGCATGCTGCGGGTGGGCGATCCCGGAAAACAGGCAGTGGCCCATGTTGGAGCTGCGCACGCGGCAGGGCTGCTTGCGCCCGTCCAAAGCCAGGACATAGCCGCCCAGCTCCTCGCACCAAAACTGCTCCCAAAACCGCTGCTGCAGTTTCTGGGCCTGCTGGCGCAGTTGCGCTGCTTGCTCGTGCCGCCCCAACAGCTCCGCCATCTCCGCCGCCAACAGCTTGGCCTCGTAGGCGTAGCCCTGCACCTCGCACAGGGCTATTGGCGGCTCCGCCAGGGATCCGTCGGCATAGAAGATGGCATCTTCCGAGTCTTTCCAGCCCTGGTTGCGCAGGCCCCGCCGCGCCTTGCCGGCATACTCCAAAAAGCCGTCGCCGTCGGGATCCCCGTAGGTGTCCATCCAGTGGAGAGCTGCCTCGATATTCGGCCACAACTGCCGCAACAGCTCGAGATCCCCACTGCGGCGCACATAGCGCCCTGCTAGCACCACAAACAAAGGAGTGGCGTCGATGCTGCCGAAGTAATTGCCAAAGGGGATCTCGCGGGTCTTGGCCATCTCACTGTAGCGCTGCTCGTGCAGGATCTTGCCAGGCTCGGCATCGCGGCTGGGATCCACCTCCTGAGCCTGGTGGGCTGCCAGGTACAGCAACACCCCCCGGGCCAAGTCGGGGAACCACCAGAGGGTGGCCAAGGCGGTGATTAGCGCGTCGCGGCCAAAGACCGTGGCAAACCAAGGCACCCCGGCGTGGGGATAGAGCCCATAGGGGGTGCGGGCCAGCATCATCACCAGGTCGTCCCGCGAGGCGTTGAGCCACTCGTTAAACTGAGCGTTGCCGGTATCGATGCGGTGGGCCAGAGCTCTTAGCGCTGCCCGCTGCTCCCGCTCCGCCTGCAGCGCCTCCTGGTAGGTTAAGGGCGGAATCTCCTCGCCGCCATAGCTGCAGACGACCCTCACCTCCAAGTCCCGCTCCTCCTGCGGCGCCAGCGGCACCCACCACTGCGCCAGCTTTTCCGAAACCATGTCCGGAGGAGGGGAAAACAGGATCCGGGTTTGCCGCTCCACCCCGTCCAGGCCGTTGTAGCGCAAGGTTACCCCTTCTGAGCTCACCTGGGCTGGCAGCAGTTGTCCCCGCCTTGTCCGCCGGATGCCGCGAATCTCAAACATATCGGCAAAATCGGCCTCAAAGCGCAGGGTAAGGGGCACGCGGAGCGTCTCCAAACCGTAGTTGTGAAGGCGGATCCGCTCATAGGCCACGTTGTTCCATAAAAAAGTGGTGCGCAGGACGTGCAACGTCTCCTGCTCAATGAACTGCCCCTCCGAGGTGGTGAACTCGGGGTTGGTGAGATCCACCGCCAGAATATCTTCCCGCACCTCTGAGCTGAGCAACAGAAACTGCTTCCCCTGCAAATCCAAGACCAGCCGCGACAAGAAGCGGGTATCGTCGCGGAACAGGCCGTGATCCCGGATGCCGAGGGGGCGCATGTTGCCCAGGCGGTCAAAAATAGCAAAGCAGTTGTCCTGCTTGAGGACATGGGGACGCGCCTCCACCAAGGAAGCGCTGGCACGGATGTAGTACTGATCCTGAATCTGGATGATGTCTTCGGTCATCTGCGTCTTCCCACCCAACCAAAGGAGCAAAACAGTAGCCCCCCAGATAGCCCCAGCTTTACCTGGGCAGGGTTGACAGGCCGGGGGTGGCTTTCTTCGAGCGCTCCTGCCGTTCGTTCACCAATTGGTTGTAAAGAGCTTCGTATTCCGACACCATCCTCTCGACGCTAAACCGCTCCTCAAACACCTGCCGCACCCCAGCTCGGTCAAGGGATCCCACCTTTTCCAGCGCCTCCACTGCCTCCTCCACCGAGTCAACAATAAAGCCGGAGCGGCGGTCGGCCATCACTTCTGGCACCGAGCCAAAGCGAGTGGCAATCACCGGCGTGCCACAGGCCATCGCTTCAATCATGACTAGCCCAAAGGGTTCCGGCCAGCGGATGGGAAACAGCACCGCATAGGCCTTGCCCAAGAACTCGCTCTTCTCCTGTTCGGTGATTTCCCCCACGATCTCCACATTGGGGTGGCGCCTGGCCAAAGGCTTGATCTCTAACTCGTAGTACTGGCGATCCACGGCGTCAATTTTGATAGCAGCTTTCAGGGGCATCCCTGCCCGCGCGGCAATTTCAATGGCCGTGTCCAGCCCTTTCTCCGGCGAGACCCGGCCCAGAAAAGCCAGGTAATCTCCCTTTTCTGGATAGAAACGGTGGAGATTCAGGGGCAAGCCATGGTAGACCGTCCCCACCCAGCGCGCCTGGGGCAGGGGCCGCCGCTGGGCGTTGGAGATGGAGACCACTGGGATGTCCTGAAACTCGGTGTAGAGCGGCTGCAGCTCCGGAATGTCCAGCCGCCCGTGCAGGGTGGCCAAAAAAGAAACTTCAGGGTGGCGGCGGGCCAGGGCGTAGGGGTAGTAGTCAATGTGGCCGTGGATGATGTCAAACTCATTGGCCATCTGAAAGGCTTTCTCCACCATCAGGATGTGGGGAGCCACCGTGTCAATAGCCGTGGGATCCAGCCGCAAAGCCCGCTCCCGAAAAGGGATGAGACGCGCTTGGGTCTGGGAGTCGCCGCTGGCAAATAGAGTCACCTCGTGCCCGCGTCGCACCAGCTCTTCAGTTAACCAAGAAACCACCCGCTCCGTGCCGCCGTAGAGCTTGGGGGGCACGCTCTCGTGCAACGGGGCAATCTGGGCAATGCGCATCGTTATCCTCCCAACTAAGTAAGTAGCCGTCCAGGGTGGTTGGTGTTTCTGAGCGCTGACCCTGGCCCTACAGTTTTGTGAATTTTCTTGCTGCTAACAACCCCTCAAGCAGGATAAAAAACAGGATAAAGTAAGGGATCCCGCAAGAGCCAGGCCTAACCCCCTAGGCCAGCTGGTTAAGCTTGCTGCAGGGGTTGCGAAAATTCCCCAAATCTCAGGTCCAGCAAGCGAGGAGCCTCGGCAGCATCCTCAGCGGCCTCGAGGGGCAGAGGGCTGGCCGTTGGGTTGAGGCTCTTCCCTCTGCCGACTTGAACAGCTGCTGCCCTGCAGGCACTCCAGCTCCACTGCAAAGAACTGTCTCCGCTGGTTAGGTGGGTCTAGGGCTAGGTGTTGGCGTAGGCGGAAAGCTGGGACGAGGGGAAGGGCTGGGCGAAGGCGACACGGAGGGAAAAGGATTGGGCGTGCCGGTCGGGGTTGGCGCCACGGGTGGCGGCAGTACCCGCAAGGGGGCTTTGGCGGAGGCAATGCGGCCTTGGCTGTCTGCTACCATGGCCGTAACCTCGTAATCTCCAGGGGGGACAGAGGCCGGAATGGTGATGGGAAGGGTGCCGATGCAGGTTCTGCTGTTGGGCTGGCAGCCGGCGGCAGCGGCGGTGAAATCAAACGTGAGGGTGAGAGGGTTCTGTCGGATTTCCACCCGGAAGCTGATGCCGCTGCCCAAACCCGCAGGAGTTGTAACGGCCACCAAGACATTGAAGGGTACCGTCTGTCGGGCGTCCGTCAGGGCCACCACGGCAATCGAAGGTGGCTCTGCTGAGAAAGGTGTGGTGGGGGAAGGACTGGGGCTGGGGAAAGGATTCCAGAGTGGAGTGGGGGTCGGGGTGAGCAAAGGTGTCAGGAGGGGACTGGGGACGAGAAAAGGCGTGGGCGTTGGCGCCACAACCGTTACCGGCACAGGAGTAATGGTGACTGAGGGTTGCTCGCGGCCATCTTCTTGGCAGGCCACCAGTGACAACGACAGAAAGGCGGCTACACTGGTTTTCATCCAAGAGACCGCTGGCGCCCAACTGCGGCGGAATCCAGAGGACGGCTGTTTCATGGGCTTTAGCTCCTCACAACCCAAGCTTGGGGGTTTTGTTAGGAAAACCGAGTCTCGGCAGTGTTCAACTCAAAACCCGCACAGTCCTGCTCCCTTAACGGCGAAAGCAGAATCTCGCAGGTGCTCCTAACACTATAGATAGAGCCTCATCTTTTCGCAAACACTATGAGTGGCTCCTGCTGTGGATCCGCCCTGGCGGCGGGATCTCAAGAGCGCTCGGGTTAGCCCCGCACTGCAGGGGTGAACTGTGATTACTCAAGAGCCAATCAGGGTCGGGATGAAAGCCGTTCGTGCCACAATTGAGGAGAGCCAGTTCACTCTCTAGAGAGTTTCCCGCGGTGGGTTGCCCGGTGGCATCACGCTGAGAGCTCTGTACCAACAAGTCGGTGAAGCAGGAAGCCGTACTCTATTCGCGCAGCGTGGCGCAAGCCATGTTGGGTTGACTCGACGAAGAGGAGTGTTGGGAGTCGTTAGCAAGACGAGAATCCATGGCAGCGAAGGTGGGAGCAGAACCATCGCCAGCTCAGGAAGGGGCGCAAGAGGGGCCTGCCGAATTCTGGAACAACCAGGAAGGGCCCAAAGAGGCCTGCGGAGTATTTGGCATTCTGGCTCCAGGGGAGGAGGTGGCTAGGCTGGCCTACTTTGGGCTATTTGCCCTGCAGCATCGTGGCCAGGAATCGGCGGGCATTGCCACCTTTGAGGGGGCCTTTTGCCGGGTTCATAAGGCCATGGGGTTGGTCTCGCAGGTTTTTGATGAGGTCAACCTAGCCCAGTTAACGGGTGAGTTGGCAGTAGGCCACACCCGCTACTCCACGACGGGATCCAGCCGCGTGGCCAATGCTCAGCCGGTGATTGTGGAAACCCGCTTGGGGCCCCTAGCTTTGGCTCACAATGGGAACTTGGTCAATGCCGAAGAGCTGCGCAAAGAACTGGAAGCTGCCGAGTGCCACCTCACCGGTAGCACTGATTCGGAGTGCATTGCTCACGCCATTGCCCAAGCGGTGAACCAAGGTCAAGACTGGGTGGGAGCCACCTGTCAGGCTTTGCGGCGCTGCCGCGGGGCTTTCAGTTTGGTTATCGGTACGCCAGAAGGCCTGATGGGGGCGCGGGATCCCTATGGCGTGCGCCCGCTGGTGTTGGGGTTTTTGAGCAGCAACCCTGCCCTAGAGGAGCTGCTGCAGCCGGAGATGGCAGGGATCCTCTGCAGCGACGGCACGTTCAACCCCCCTGAAGCCCGGCCGCTGCACTACGTGTTGGCCTCAGAAACCTGTGCTTTGGATATCATCGGGGCGGATTATCTGCGCCAGGTGGAGCCGGGGGAGCTGGTGTGGATTGACCGTCAAGGGCTGCAATCCCTGCGCTGGGCGGAGCCCAACCCCAAACTGTGCATCTTTGAGATGATCTACTTTGCCCGCCCCGACAGTTGCATGCATGGAGAGAGCCTCTATTCCTACCGCGTGCGGCTGGGGGAACAACTGGCCAAAGAAGCCCCGGCGGAAGCTGACTGGGTAATAGCAGTGCCTGATTCTGGCACACCGGCAGCCATTGGCTATGCCCGGCAGTTGGGGATCCCCTACACCGAGGGGCTAATTAAAAACCGCTACGTGGGCCGCACCTTTATCCAACCCACCCAGTCGATGCGGGAGCGGGGCATTCGCATGAAGCTCAACCCCCTCGAAGACGTGCTGCGGGGGAAGCGGATTGTGATTGTAGACGACTCAATTGTGCGGGGCACCACCAGCCAAAAGATCGTCAAGGCCCTGCGCCAGGCAGGGGCCACCGAGGTTCACATGCGCATCTCCAGCCCGCCGGTTACCCATCCCTGCTTCTACGGCATTGACACCGACAGCCAAGATCAGTTGATTGCCGCCAAGTATTCAGTAGCAGAAATTGCTGAGAAGATTGGGGTGGACTCACTGGCCTACTTGAGCTGGGAAGGCATGCTGGCGGCCACAGGCCAGGATCCCAATTCCTTCTGCTCTGCTTGCTTTACCGGTCACTACCCCATTCCCGTTCCTGAAGGGCTGAAGCGCTCCAAGCTGGCTCTGGAGACGGCAGCCAGCCGCAAGGATTGCTAGCAAATGCTGGAGAGTCTGCAGAGGGGTCTGAGAGCACGCTATGACCTTGCGCCTGCGACAACTAGGGGATCCCATCCTAGGGCAAGTAGCCAACCCAGTGACAGAGTTTAGAACGCCGGCCTTGCAGGATCTCGTAGAAGGTATGTTGGCTACCCTGAAGGAGGCCCAGGGGGTGGGCTTGGCTGCTCCTCAGGTGGGATCCCCCCTCCAGGTCATCATTGTGGCCTCCCGCCCCAACCCTCGCTATCCCGACGCACCCCAGATGGAGCCGGTGGTCATGGTTAACCCCCGTCCCTTGGCCTTGAGCCAGGAGCAGGTGCTGGGGTGGGAAGGTTGCCTGAGCGTGCCCAACTGCCGTGGCCTAGTGGCCCGCGCCCGCGAGGTGGAGGTGGAGTATTACACTCCAGAAGGTGTCCAGCAGAGGGTAACTTGGCAGGGCTTCCCAGCAAGGATTTTCCAGCACGAATACGATCACCTCTTGGGCCAGTTGTTCCTAGATCGGCAGCCGCAGCAAGTGCTGACTGAAGCCGAGTATCAAGCCCAAATTCTGGGGCGGGAGTACACCTTGCCCTAGCTGAGGCGTCTAGCCACCCCAGGCTAGGCTGGGGCTATCAAATCCCACGGGCGGCGCTTTTGTTGTCCAGCCAGGGGAAGCCGACCTAGCCCAAGAAAACTGGGTTCGCCCCACTGCTGCGCGGTTTGGTCGGCGGCCAGAGAGATAGCTAGGCCACTACCTTCCGCACTGCTTCCAGCCGCCCCAGAGCCCAGCCTCGCCGATGCAATAGCGCAAAAGAGGTCAGTAAATCCGGTCCCTGCAGCTCCCCTGTCAAAGCAGCCCGCAGGCTTTTCATGAGCAAGCCCTTTTTCATCCCCTGGCTTTGAGCCACCTGCTCCACCAGCGGCTGTAGGCTGTCGGCAGTAACTGGCTGGGGCAGCTCGGCGGTGGCCAACGCAGATGCTGTGGCGGCCATCGCCTCTACGACTCCTGGCAAGCGCAACTGTTCCAGGGCAGGCAGGCTGTAGCTAAGGGGCTCTACAAATAAGAAGCGACTCAGGGGAGGGGCCTCCGCCAGGCGGTCGATCCCCTCAGCCACCAGGCAGGCCACATCCTCCAACCAGGTGGGATCGGGCACCGATGTCAGATCAAATCCCGCCGCCTGCCAAAAGGGGGTAAGTCGCTCCACCAACTCCGCTGGCGAAAGCCGCTTGATGTACTGGCTGTTGATCCAGTTCAGCTTGTCCCAATCAAAACGAGCAGCGGCCCGGTTGACCCGGTCGAAGTCAAACATCGTAGCCGCCTTTTCCAACGGGAAAATCTCTTCCCCATCCGGGGGAGACCAACTGAGCAAAGCCAGGTAATTTTTGAGGGCCTCTGGCAAAAAGCCCATTTGCTGAAACTCGGTTACCGATGTGGCTCCATCCCGCTTGGAGAGCTTCTTCCCTTCTTGGTTCAGGATCAAGGGAGAATGGGCAAATTGCGGCGGTTCATGCCCCAGTGCGCGGTAGAGCAAGATCTGCTTGGGGGTGTTGCCAATGTGGTCTTCGCCACGGATGACGTGGGTGATGCCCATGTCGATGTCGTCGACCACCACTGCCAAGTTGTAGAGAGGGTAGCCATCTGCCCGCGCGATTACCATGTCCCCCCCCAAATCTTGGGTGTTCCAGGTAATGGGGCCACGGATGAGATCCACCCACGACACCTCCATCGGCTCCTCAATCTTAAATCGGATCACCGGCTGCCGCCCCTCGGCCTCGTAGGCCCGTCGCTGCTCCTCCGTGAGAAAACGGTGGCGGTTGTCGTAGCGGGGGGCTTTGCCGGCGGCCTTCTGGGCAGCCCGCATTGCTTCCAGCTCCTCCTCAGTGACGTAGCAGCGGTAGGCCAACCCCCGCTCCAAAAGCTGCTGCACCACTTCCCGGTAGCGCGCGATGCGGTTGGACTGGTAGATAGGCCCTTCGTCCCAGTCCAGTCCCAGCCAGGCCAGCCCCGCTAGGATGTTACGGGTGTAGCGGGGGGAAGAGCGCTCGCGGTCCGTGTCTTCGATGCGCAAAATGAACTGGCCACCGTGGCGGCGAGCGTAGAGCCAGTTGAACACCGCCGTCCGGGCAGTGCCGATGTGCAAGTTGCCAGTTGGGCTAGGGGCAAGACGAACGCGAACACTCACAGGCAACAGCTCCCGAACAGAGCATCCCGATCCTAGTCGGCAAGGGGATCCCTTGTCACGTTGGGATCCGCAAGCGGTTGCCAGTTGGCGCATTTTGGGTAGAATCCGCCTTAGCTGCCGGTCAAGAGGTAGGCTCAGGGGTAAAAGTTGGTGGGCAAAGCCCAGATCCTGCTTTTTCCGGTGTTGAGGAACAAGCTGTAGCGTAGGAGGAACCACAGCACATGCGTCTGACCTTGGCAATTGTTCTGGGCTATCTGGCTGCCGGGATCCCGGTTGGATCGGCTTTTGCCCAAATTGCCTATCCTTCTTATCCGGTGGGGGAGGCTCTAGATCGAATCTTGCTGGATATGGGCAAGGAGGCCGATCCAGTCATTTTCCCTGAGGAAGTGGTGCGCTCCCAGGCCCAGCAAGTTACCGCCTTCTTTACCACTTTGCTGAACCGGCGCACCAACATCCCGCCCTTGCGCTCGCTGGATTTGCCCAGCCCCTATCAAGCCTCGGTTCGCACCCAGGCCGGCTACTATCGCGTCACCCAGACAGAGCCTGTTTTGGACTCCGAGCTCCTCCGCTAGTCAAGGCAGATCCCAGCCTGCATTGTGTAGAACCTCTACAAATTCGTGTTTTCGGCCGGGGGGCACCGGGCCGAGGGGCTAAGATCGGCTTGTAGTGTTTCAGGCTACCTATGTCTGCCCGATCCAAAGTAGAAGCCAGGGATCCCCGCCAATTCACTGCAGCCGATGTGGCGGCTATTGCAGAGCGGCTGGAGCGCAACGAGTACCCTAACGTCTTTGACTGCCTAGAAGATTGGCACACTCTGCGGGCTATTGCCTTTTACCAGAAAGCGCCGTAAGGCCCTGCCCTTTAGGGCAGGGATAAAGGACTCCGTCCCGCTACGCGATAAGGCGCCGCATGTTGTTTTATCGTATTGAGCCCGTGATAAAATGGTAGCATGAGAGTCATAGAAGCCAAGCTAAAGGGCACACAGGAGCAGTATCGAGCTCTAGATGAAGCCATCCGCACCGCACAGTTTGTCCGCAACAAGTGCCTGCGGTACTGGATGGACAACAAGGGCGTCGGCAGGAACGACCTCTACGCCTACTGCAAAATCTTGGCCCAGGAGTTCGATTTCGCTAAGAACTTGAACTCGACGGCCAGGCAGGCGAGTGCGGAACGAGCTTGGGCCTCTATCTCTCGTTTCTATGCCAATTGCAAGAACAAGGCGGCGAAGAAAGGCTATCCCAAGTTCAAGAAAAACTGCCGCAGTGTGGAGTACAA
>Ga0197142_1000967_pt1 | contig 26522 bp, 29 predicted proteins | sample GBS60_MetaG_FD_148614 | JGI IMG/M metagenome (GOLD analysis project Ga0197142, IMG submission 148614) | Sediment microbial communities from Great Boiling Springs, Gerlach, Nevada, United States - GBS 60_MetaG | ecosystem: Environmental > Aquatic > Thermal springs > Hot (42-90C) > Sediment... | reverse complement strand
TGTATGGTAGGCGTCATTCGTCGTCCTCCAGCGTGAGGCTGGGCAGGGCGCGGTTGACGGTCTGGCGCAGCCTGTCCAGCGTTAGGTGCGTGTAGATTTGCGTGGTGGTCAGGCGGCGGTGTCCGAGCAGTTCCTGCACGGTGCGCAGGTCTGCCCCGCCGTCCAGCATGTGGGTGGCGAACGAGTGGCGCAGCGCGTGCGGGCTAATGGCGACGCCGACCTGTGCGCCGTAGCGTTTCACGAGGCGGTGCATGCTGCGGGTGGTGAGCCTGCCGCCCTGCGCGTTCAAAAACAGCGCGCGGGTGGGTTTGTGCGGATTGATGAGCTGCGGGCGGGCGCGTTGCAGGTACTCCACCAGCGCCTCGTGCGCCGCCTGACCGAACAGCACGATGCGCTCGCGTCCGCCCTTGCCGCGCACGCGCGCCGCCGACTGCGCCATGTCCAGCGCGTCCACATCCAGCCCCGCCAGCTCGCTGACGCGCACGCCCGTCGCGTACAGCATCTCCAGAATCGCGCGGTCGCGCAGGCGTAGCGGGTCGTCGTCGGGTTCAGGCGCTTGCACGAGTTGCTCCGCCTGCGCTTGGGTCAGCACGCGCGGCAGCGGACGCCGCTGCACGGGCAGAGCGACATGCGCGCTGGGGTCGCGGTCGAGCCAGCCCACTGTGCGGCAATACCTGAAAAACGCCCGCAGGCAGTAGAGTTTGCGCTCGCGCGTGCGACGGCTCGCCGCGCGGAACGAATCGAGCCAACTGCGCACGAGCCGTTCGTTCAGGTGCTGTACCTGCTCGATGCCCGCGCCGAGGGCGTATTCCACGAACTGCGCGAGGTCGGTTCCGTATGCCTTGACCGTGTGCGCCGCGCGCGTCGCGCTCAGGTGCGTCAGGAACCGCTCCACTGCCTCGTCCAAGTGCATCGCGGGGAATTGTACCTAACGGAGGGGAATCGGCGCAGGCGTTGCCCAGATTGCGCTGGAGATTGAGGGCTTCGCCTCGTTGCCGCGTGCGCTGGGCGGGTTGGGCGTGGGTATACTCTCAGTGGTGAGAGCGTGCCACGAACCATAGAGATCGACGACTCCATCTGGGAGCAACTGTGCGAACACGCATGACAGCTTGGCTAGCCGACGTTCTCTCGCGCCCGCGCCTCTGGCGAAGGTTTACCCGCCGACTGTAGTGTGCTGCGGATTTACCAGCCCGGGGTTGCTGAGGCGTTTTGCACCACCCACCACACCCACGGTGCGCTGAAGAGGAAGCTATCGAACCTGTCCAGCACGCCGCCGTGTCCAGGGAGGACGCCTCCGAAGTCTTTCACACCGACGGCGCGTTTGAGAGCGGATTCGAACAGGTCGCCCAGTTGCCCCAAGATGCCGACGCCCAGCCCGCCCGCGATTGCCCAGCCGAGCGGCAACCCGATTATTACCCCACCGTGCCAGCCGACCAGCACGCACAGCGCGAGGTTCGCAAGAGCGCCTTCAACCGTCTTGGCTGGACTAAGTGTCGGCGCAATCTTGCGCCTGCCGATTGCCTTGCCCACGAAGTACGCACCCGAATCGCCCAGCCAGAGCATCGACAGCAGCCACAGCACCCACAGTGTGCCCCGCTCCACTTGCCAGCCCCAGAGCAGGGCAGGAGCATAGTCCCCGCGCAGCAGCGTGCCAAAGCTGAACAGCCAACCGATGTAGAGCGTCCCAAAGACGCCGTAGCCGAGGTTCGCCGCGAGGTTGTGGCATCTGCCCCCCCACGCACGCGCCAGCTCGTAGAGCGCTGCCAACGCCAGCGCGGGCAGCAGCACACTTGAGAGCGTCCCCTGCGGAAACCACCAGAAAAACAGCGGGAGGCACGCCCCCGCCAGCAACAGGATTAGATTAGGGCGCGGTTGAGGGCTCCAATCGGCGTGTGAGTAGGCACGGCGGTACTCTAACGCACCGAGCAACGCCAGCATGCTGAGTGCCAGCGCCATTAGCCCTCCGCCTGGCGCAAACACCACCGCAAGCGCGAGCGGTATCCCAACAAGGGCAGTCAGAACACGCGTGCGCAGCATTAGGCGCGAGCCGATTCGCGTTCTTCTGCGGTCGGCGCGGGCGCAGGCTGCCAACGCACATAGAGCGTCAGCCCGTCCATGCGGTCGACCACCACATACTCGCCCGCTTCAATCGGTGGATCGAGCGCTATCGCACGCCAGAGGGCGCCATCCACGAATACGGTGCCTTCAGGTTCCAACTTCGTGCGGGCGCGCCCAATCATCCCAATCAACCGCTCCTGACCGCTTACCTTGCGGCGGAACTGCGCCCGAATGCCCGAATATGCCACAAACAGGAACGCCGCGCCCGTCAGCACGGTCATCGAGCCAATTAGCCAAAAACTCACCCGAAACACGGGCGAATCGGACTGGAACAGGATAATTGAGCCGATTGTGAACGAGACCAGCGCACCTGCGGTTAGCACCCCATGCGAGCTGGTGAACAACTCCGCCACAAACAGCACGAACGCCAGCAGAATCAGCGCCACGCCCAGCGCGTTCACAGGCAGCACCGACGCCGCATACAACGCCAGCAGCAGCGCAATCGCGCCAATCACGCCAGGAAAGGTCGCCCCCGGATTCTGCAACTCACCCAGAATGCCGTAAATCGCAAGCAGCATCAAAATGTAGAACACATTCGGGTGCGCGAGGAACATTAGGAGCGACTCGCGCCAATTTTTTGGAATCTCTTGCAACGGCGCGTCTTTGGTGCGCAGGGTGACAAGCTTATTGCCCGCGACTTTGACCGTGCGTCCGTCGATAGCGACCAGCAACTCTTGGGGGCTACTGGCGACGATATCGATGACCTTGTTGCGGAGCGCCTCCTGTTCAGTGATAGAGTCGGCTTCTGTGACGGCTTTCACCACCCAGTCTTTGTTGCGCCCGCGCTGCTCGGCGATGGTCTTAGCGTAGGCGATGGTATCATTCATCACCTTGCGCCGCATGTCTTTGGGGATGTCGCTTCCATCGCCTGAGACGGGGGTCGCCGCGCCGATGTTAGTGCCTGGCGCCATCGCAGCGACATTTGCGGCGACGGTGATGAACACGCCCGCTGACCCCGCCCGCGACCCTGACGGGTACACGAACACAATCACAGGGATGGGACTATTCAGCAGGGTGGTTGTGATGTCGCGCGTCGCCTGCAACTCGCCGCCTGGCGTGTCCAGCAGCACCACGAACGCCCCCGCGTTCGCCTTTACCGCATCTGCGTGCGCCCGCATCAGGAAGTCTGCCGACGCACGATGCACAATCTCCTTGAACTGGATGTAAAACACGGGACGCGCCGTCTGCTGCGCCCACGCCGCCATACACATAAGCCCCCAGAGAACACTCCACACAAGTCGCGCCATATTCCAGATTATACCTGTGTCAACTTCTAAAACGCACATCCCGTTCCGCGTGTGGCGAAGGTACGGTCTGGGTGTTGAGTGCGGGCGTCCGACGATTAAGCGGCACGGCGAATCGCTCTTCAGGGGGCACTCTCAGGTATCGTCAGGCAGCGAGATGCCTGCCTGCCGCGCTCCATTGGGTATAATCCCTCTCGGAGGCATATCGGTATGAGCGTTCAAACAACCACTTCTGTCGGCTGGCGAGAGAAGCTCAAGGGGGATAACTACTTCCTCCACAAGCTGCACTCGCTTACGGGCATCTTCCCCGTCGGCTACTATCTCGTACAGCACCTGTTTCTGAACTCGATGGCAGCCATCGACCCCAAATACTTCAACGCGGTGGTCTACTTCTTCAACGCCATCCTTCCGAAACCGGTGCTGTGGGCGATGGAGCTGTTCTTCATCATCTTGCCCCTGCTGTTCCACTCGCTGTACGGCTTCGTGATTACCTATCACGGCAAGGCGAACATCTTCAAGTATCGCTTCCGCGAGAACTTGGGCTACACGCTCCAGCGCGTGTCGGGCGTGGTGATTTTCCTGTTCCTGCTGTTCCATGTCTACTCGACGACGATTAGCCACAAGCTCTACGGCAAGGACATCTCCTACGCGGGGATGCAGGCGCACTTCCAGAACCCGTGGGTGGTCGCGCTGTATGTGATTGGGATTACCGCCAGCTCGTACCACCTGTTCAACGGCGTGTGGAACTTCGCGATACGCTGGGGGCTGGCGATTAGCGACCGCGCGCAGCGCAATGTCTACAAGTTCTGCATGGTCGGGTTCGTGCTGTTGAGTGTGTTGGGCATTACGGCGTTGGCGGGCTTCTTTATGCACGAGGCGCCGCCGAACCCGTTAGCGAATCATTAGGAGGGACTACGATGACAAAGCGACAAGTAGCCGTTGTTGGCGGCGGTTTAGGCGGTCTGATGACCGTGATGAAGCTCGCGGAGGCGGGCGTGCATGTGGATCTGTTCTCGCTGGTGCCCGTGAAGCGTTCGCACTCGGTGTGTGCGCAGGGCGGCATCAACGGCGCCGTGAACACCAAAGGCGAGGGCGACTCGCCGTGGATCCACTTCGACGATACGATTTACGGCGGTGACTTTCTGGCGAACCAGCCGCCCGTGCTGCGTATGTGCGAGCGTGCCCCAGCGATTATCTACCTGCTCGATCGCATGGGCGTGCCGTTCAACCGCACCCCAGAAGGCTTGATCGACTTCCGACGCTTCGGCGGCACGCGCCACCACCGCACGGCGTTCTCTGGCTCGACCACAGGACAGCAGCTACTGTACGCTTTGGACGAGCAGGTGCGCCGCTGGGAGGTGGAAGGGCGCGTCACCAAGTACGAAGGCTGGGAGTTCCTGGGGCTGATTCTGGACGAGAATGGCGTCTGCCGCGGGCTGGTCGCGCAAGACCTGCGCTCGATGGAGATTCGCGCCTTCCGCGAAGAGGCGGTCGTCATCGCCACAGGCGGGCCGGGCATGATTTTCAAGAACACGACCAACTCCATCATCTGCACGGGCAGCGCGGCGAGCATCTGCTACCAGCAAGGCGCGTACTACGCCAACGGCGAGTTCATCCAGATTCACCCGACGGCGATTCCTGGCGAGGACAAGTGCCGCCTGATCTCGGAGGCGGTGCGCGGCGAGGGCGGGCGCGTGTGGGTGCCCAAAGACCCCCACGACAAGCGCCACCCGCGCGACATCCCCGAAAGCGACCGCTGGTACTTCCTTGAGGAGAAGTATCCCGCCTACGGCAACCTCGTGCCGCGCGACATTGCCACGCGCGAAATCTTCGATGTGTGCGTCAACCAGCGGCGCGGGATACAGGGCAAGAACCAAGTCTACCTCGACATCACCCACCTGCCCCGCCAGCAAATCGAGAAGAAGTTGCTGGGCATCCTCGAGGTCTACATCAAGTTCGTCGGCGAAGACCCGCGCGATGTGCCGATGCGCATCTACCCTGCGCAGCACTACTCGATGGGCGGGCTGTGGGTGGACTATGCGGTCAACGGCGACGGCGTGATGGAACCCGTCCACCCGCGCAACCAGATGACCAACATTCCAGGGCTGTACGCTGTTGGCGAGGTGGACTACCAGTATCACGGCGCGAACCGACTCGGCGCAAACTCGCTGCTGAGCTGCTTGTTTGGAGGCGAGGCGGCAGGTCCCGCCATCGTGGAGTACCTCAAGTCGCTGGAGACCTCCGCGTTCGACCTGCCCAGCAGCCTCTACGAACAGGAGCAGCGCAAGCACCAAGAGCAGTTCGACGCCATCAGCAAGCGCAGCGGCAGCGAGAACCCCTACCGCCTTGCCGACGAGATGCGCATCCTGATGGACGAGAATGTGACCGTCGTGCGCGAGAACCCCCGCCTGCAACGCACGCTGGAGCAACTGATGGCGCTGCGCGAGCGCGTGCGTAATGTCAACATCGCCGACCACGCGGGCTGGACGAACCAGGTCATCCCGTTCGTGCGCACGCTGCAGCACCAGCTGGAGCTTGCCATCTGCATCACGGCGTGTGCCTTGGATCGCAACGAGAGCCGCGGGGCGCACTACAAGCCCGAGTTCCCCCAGCGCGACGACGAACGCTACCTCAAGACCACCATGGCGCGCTGGACGCCCGACGGACCCGAAATTCACTACGAGCCTGTCGATGTGTCGCTGATTAAGCCGCGCCCGCGCCGCTACGACACGCCCAAAACCGAGACCAAGACCGAAGCCAAAGTCGCCGCAGGCGTCAAAGGCGCGCAGTAAGATACCCTCACCCCCTGCCCCTCTCCCACAGCGTGGGAGAGGGGTGCAACGCTGGTAAGAGCAGAAGACCTGATATCTGCGCAGACGCTGGGATTGTGTCTTCCCCTGTAGCCACATTGTGGAACGGTCTCTTTCGCCGAGCGCCTCAATTTCGCCAATTGGCTAAATGAGTCGCTTCGTTTTGCACGCCAACAACGCTCGCGATGGGCTATAATAGGGCTATGGGACTGAAAAAAATTCTGGGCTTGTGGCTTGCTGTGGCGCTTTTAGGCGTCGCTCCTGCGCAACAGTGGTTGGACTTGCGCTTTCACGACTCGGTCTCTGGAAGAGCGCTCGAAGTCTCTCTCTCGCTGACCGAGCAAATAACGGGTCAGACTTACACCTTCGGGTCGCAGCCCGATGGTCGGTTGCAGGCTTTGTTGCCCGAAGGCGACTACCTGTTGTATGCTGTGTGTGCAGGGTATCACCCCGTTGGGGTGACACTCGCTGTGCGCTCTGATACGCCTCCTCATCGTGTCTACTTGGATCCGTTGACGCCGCCGCGTGAAGCGGATTGGCGCTACCTGTGGTCGTTGCGTCGCCCGAACCAGATGATTGTGGTCGGCTTTGTGACAGACGAGCAGACTGGTCAACCACTTGCGGGCGTGCGCGTGCGCGTGGTCAATCACGCAGGCGTCGCTGAAACCGACGCGGACGGGATGTTCGTGCTGCCGTTCCCCATCCACGACCTGCGCGGTGTCGCGCAGCCGTATGCCACGCTTGTGCTGGAGCGAGCAGGCTACCGCACGCTGCTGCTGGAGCAAGTGGCACTCTGGAGCGAGGGCGACTGGATTTATCGTCTGACGATGCAGGCGGGCAGCGGGTGGGAGCGACGCGAGATGCGCTCGCCGCGCCATCGCGGGGATGTCCCACAACAGCCCTGTGCCGACTGCGCACCCGCCATCCATGACATGCCGTCCGAAACGCACGCAGCAGGCGAGAGCGACTTCAACCCTGCGGCTCCTGCGCCGATTGTGTTGCCTAAGTACATCAAGGTGGGGCGCAACTGCACCTCGCGCACCAACTGCCCTGGCGGTGTAGAAGTCTACACCATCGACACCTATTGCAAAGGCGTCATTACCAGCGAGTGGTACGCTTGCTGGGGGAATGTTCGCTTCGGGAACGAGAACCCGCCTGCAGGAATGGAATCGCTGAAGGCAGGTGCAGTCGCCGTGCGCAGCTACGGCGTCTCGTTCGTCTTCTCGCCCATCAACAACAGCTACGACATCTGCGACTCGACCCACTGTCAAGTGTTCACGGGCAACCAGACGAGCAACGGCAACGCCGCTGTGGATGCCACCACGCGCTATGTGCTGCTGACGAGCACGAACGAGATTGCGCGTTCCGAATACTCTGCTGAGAACAACAACGCGGGCTGCGGCGACGGCTATTCGGGCACGCGCAGCACATGGCCGTGCATCTATGACCCTGTGTGCGCGGGCTTCGCCACCAACGGGCACGGGCGCGGGATGTGTCAGTGGGGTTCCGCACGCTGGGCAACGGGCAGACGCCTCTCCAGCAGCCAAGCCTGCAGCAGTAGCGCACCCCTGCACGGCTACGGAACCAAGAACTGGCAACAGATACTGAGCCATTACTACACCCCTGGCGGCTACCGATTGGTGCAGGGAGGCGCAGCGACCATTTTGAATTTGGGGATCAGTCCCAATCCCGTGCCTACAGGTACACAGGCGCAGCTGAGCTACACAATCAGCGCCACACACGAGTTTCAGGTGATGCTAGGCGCATCGATTCGGCTGGGTGCAGGCGCGTGGATTTCAGACCCGCCGCGCGACCTGAAGGTCAGCCTTGTGGAAGGCACAAGCAGCCGTTCACGCCTGTTCCTTGTGCCCAACGACGCAACTGCAGGCACTTATGATGTGCTAACTGCCCTATGGTTCGATCGCAACAATAGCGGTACCATCAACGCGGGCGACTTTGTAGTGGATGACCGCCTGTTCGCGGGGGTCATGCAAGTGCGCCGCTCGACAATCCTTAACGCGCCCGCCGTCAGCGGCAGACGCGGGCAAACTATCCTCCTACAAGCAACCCTGCGTCAAGCGCTCGACAACGCGCCTCTGGCAGGACGCACACTCACTTTTCGAGTCAACAACGGTGGGGTCGGCACGGCGACGACCAACAGCGCAGGCACAGCAACCCTGCCGTACACAATTCCGCTCAGCTTGCCCTTAGGTAATCAGGCACTGCGCGTGGACTTCGATGGCGATACGACCTACGCGGCGTCGTCGGCGAATGCAACCCTTACCGTTAGCCCCGTGCGCGTGCAAGGGCAAATCACGCTTGAAGGCGTCACCAACCCTGCAGGCATACCCGTGCGCTTCACGCTTCAACAGGGCAGCCAGCAGGAGACGGTGAACCTGACGCTGGGCACAGGTGGCAGTTATGCTTTCGACACCACGCTTGCCGGCGCAGCGACCGTGCGCGTAAGCACGCCTAATGGCAGCTGGCTCTGCGCCCAAAGCAGCGCCACGCTGAGCGACCTCGTGACGCTGAACTACGCACTCAAAGCGGGCGACATCAACCAAGACGGTGTCATCGGCGACATCGACCTCCTGATGTTGCTGTTCGCGTTCGGGTCGCGCGACCCGCAAGCAGATGTGAACCGCGATGGGCGTGTGGACGATCTCGACCTGCTAATGGTGCTGTTCAATTTCGGTAGCCGATGCTAACGGGGCTAACCGACTTGTAGTAGTCTGCGCCCGTCCGCGCTGCCCAGCAGCAGCTCGCAGGCGCGCTCTGGGTGGGGCATCATGCCCAGCACATTAAAATGCGCGTTCGCCACACCTGCGATATGGTCAACCGAGCCGTTCGGGTTCCATGCCTCACCCAGCACCCCTGTGGGGCTGCAGTAGCGGAAGAGCACCTGCCCGTTCGCGCGCAGTTGCTGCAAGGTCGCCTCATCGCACACATAGCGTCCATCGCCGTGCGCGATGGGAATCTGCAGCACCTCGCCGCGCTGATACCGCCGCGTGAAGGGTGTCTCGGCGTTCTCCACGCGGAGATGTACTGGCATGCAGCGGAACTTCAGCCCGATATTGCGCGTGAGCGCGCCAGGCAGCAGCCCCGCCTCGCACAGGATCTGGAACCCGTTGCAGATGCCCAACACCAGCCCACCACGCTCCACATATGCCTGCAGCGAATCCATTATCCGCGCGAAGCGGGCAATCGCACCCGGACGCAGATAGTCGCCATACGAGAAGCCCCCCGGCACCACTACCAGCCCATAGTCGCGTAAATCGCGCACCTCGTCATGCCACAAATACTCCACCGCATAGCCCAGTACCTCACGCAGCGCATAGTACGCATCACGGTCGCAGTTGGAGCCTGGAAACACAATCACGCCCGCTTTCATGATTCGCTAACCTCGTAGCGGTACTGCTCAATCACAGGGTTCGCCAGTAGTTTTTGACACATCGCCTCCACTTGCGCGTGGGGGTCGCCATCAGGCTGCAGGTCGACTTCCAGATACTTACCGACGCGCACGCTCTGCACGCCTTCGAATCCCAGCTGGCGCAGAGCGTTCTCCAGCACACGTCCCTGCGCATCCAACAGCGCGGGCTTGAGCGTGATATAGATCCTCGCTTTGGGCATGGGCTAATTGTACCTACTGGAACTTTTTGGCGCGCGATGGGGTATAATAGACTCGACACGGGGGCGTCAGGGTTCGACGGGACACGATTGACGCTCAGTGGCGAGCCGAGGCGCCGCTGGCCTCGTAAAAAAGCGGCACACAAGAAGTGCGAACACCAACTATGCTCTCGCTGCCTAATTGAGCAGCGCGCCGCTCGCCTCGCGGTCGGTCCGAGGCGAGACGAGCGTGGGCAGACCGACTGGCTCCTGAAGCTGTGCTCAGGGCGGACGGAGGACACTCAACTGAGCTGGCGTTGAGGCGCCCTGCCTGTCGGGACACTCGACGCGAGACCTAAAGATAGGATACGCTCGTAGAAGCTGAGTGAGCAACGGTCTCGGAAGGGGGTTCAATTCCCCCCGCCTCCACCAAAATCCCTCCGTAGCTGCCGATAATCTCCCTATCTGCGTGTTCGGGTGGGCGCATCTGCTGATAGGGCTAACCGTGCTGGCACTGGGCTGGCGCTGGACGCGCGCGTCCGTTCCGCTGGGGCGCGCGATGCGGCAGCTGCGCAGACTGCTGTGGCTCTCCATCGGGGCGAAGAGTGTCGTGTGGGCAGCAACTTATGCGCACAGTGTGCTGCCTGCGCCACTTGCTGCGCTGGGGCTGATGCTCAGTGGCGCACAGACGCTACTGGAGTTCACAGCGATTTTCTGCCGAATCTATCCGCGCGAGCGGTCGGAGCGGGGGCTAACCGTCGCGTGCCGCGAGTACCTCGCTGTGCGCCTGCGCCCCGTGTTGGACGCGCTTAGCCCGCTGCTCGTGAGCGGGCTGGCAGCGTTAACTGCGCACTACACGCTCAGCGGTGCATACCGCGACTGGGGCAGCGCAGGCGCACTCGTGGCAAGCGCGATGGGGCTAACCGCGCTGCTGCTGGGGCTGAACCTAACCCGCCACACCGCGCCCTTGCCCGTCCGAACTGTGTTGGTCGCGCCCAGACTACTCGCCGAAGCGAAACAGCTCGGCAACACACTCGGTGTGCAAGTGCGTGAAATCCTCGTTCTGGACGGAGCCTGCACACGCACCGCGAACGCTTACGCGCTCAGCGGGGGCAGAATTGCGCTCACCGACTACCTGCTTGCTGTGCTGACGGAGCAGGAACTGCACGCCGTGCTTGCGCATGAAATAGCACACCTGGCACAACGGCGTCGGCTCGTGCGCCTTTGGGCAGCGCTGACCCTCACGGGTGTGGCGATTGCCCTCGTCAGTGCGCCCTTATGGGAACGGCTCCCGCGCTGGGGACTGCTTGCGCTGCTCAGTGCGCTTGCGCTCGGCATGTTCGCGCCCCTCGTGTGGTTGCGCCGACGCCACGAACTGGAGGCGGACGCCTTCGCCGTGAGCCAGTACGGGGCGGAGCCGCTCATCAGCGCGTTGCACAAACTTGCCGCGCTCCATCCCCGCGACGCCCACCGCGCAGGCGATACGCTCCACCCCAGCCTGCACGAACGGCTCCAGCGCCTGCAACGCTTTCAACAACGCCGATTACCCTGACCAAGCCCACCTTGCACAACCGATCACAACGCAGCGGAAAACAAGTTGCTACGCACCTGCGCCCAAGCCAGATGGACTTTGGGGTATAATTAAGCACTATGCGACGATCTCGTTATGGCTTTACGCTGATTGAACTGCTGGTCGTGATTGCGATTATTGCCATTTTGGCAGCAATCCTGTTCCCTGTGTTTGCGCAGGCACGTGAGAATGCCCGTAAAACACAGTGTCTCTCGAACGGTCGGCAAATTGGAATCGCAATCCAGATGTACGCGCAGGATTACGACGACGCTGTTGTGCCGTGGCTCGTGCTTGGAGGCTCGTATCAGGGACAGCCTATCTGGGAACAGTTCTGGGTAGGGCTCTTGCATCCGTACATCAAGTCCGAGGTGAATCGCCCTCCTGCAGGGCAGACCTATGTTGAAGGCGGGCGTCCAAAGGGCGTGTACGCATGCCCCTCTTGGTCTGCAGAGCGATACTTACGTGCCGTGGCGGAACCTGACTGCTACCCTGATGACCTAGAAACATTCTATCGGCGTGCTATCCAGCGGCTTGTAGAAGTATACGCCTACTACGCCTCGGTCTTCCATATGACGGTAAGCGAATATGGAAGAGACCACTGCGAGGCGGTGCAAAGCGGCGCGTGCGCGGGCACACGCGAGTCGCCATGCTACTACATGGCAGGTTCCTTCCTCAATCGTTTTAACCCTGACACGAATGTAGTAGTGTACTTAGGGCGCGTGCTCCGCCCTGGCGAGATCATTCTTGTGGGCGATGGCATCACGGCAATCTCACGACTGCGCGGTTTGACCTACTGGACCTCCATCGGGTGCGAAAGCCGATACCTCCACCTTGACGGCAGCAACTTCACCTTCTTGGACGGGCACTCGAAGTTCATTCCGCGCAACTCCGAGCGATACTACTTAGACACCACTTGTGGCAGTCGGCGGGTTGTGGTGACGAAATACTACACTTACACAGCGGAGTAGAGGCATGCGGCGTTTAGGATGGTATCTGGCGGCGCTTTGTCTGCTGGCTGGGCTGACGACCGGCTGTGGGTCTAAAGAGAACACGGGTTCGTCTGACAGTGGCTACTACTACGAAGGTCCGGTAGTCCCCAAGGATAAGCGCGGGGGCGGTACCGCAGGGCAGCAGGGCGGGCAGTAACTGCGCAGGCGCTCTGGCAGGAGGTTCGCTCCGAAGCCCTGCCGTATCGTTCAGTGGCGCGCTCGACCTCAGGGGGTTCCTTCGGAGCGCTGAGCACACGCTGCGTGAACCCAGCCGTTGCCTGCGCGATATGCAATCTGCTCGCCAGGCGTAATCGGCTGTCCGCAGCGGCGGCACTGCCCGCTGTAGCGCGCGACCACCGTGTAGAAGCCAGCTGCACGCGGACGATGGCAACAGTCCGCGTGCACATACCTGCCCCACTGAGGATGGCGCCTAATCGGGTCGCCGACCCGTATCGGCTCGCCACAGCCAAGGCAACGGCTCTCGAACCGCGCGTAAAGCACCGCATCGACTTCATGAGGGGATGCCCGCAGGTATTCCTGCACGAGCGCAATCGGGTCAAACTCCTCGTCTGGCGCGGGAGGGGAAAGTGCCTCGTGGACGGACGCTATGAGGCTTTGCACCTGCTCTTGCACAGGAGGCGGTGTCTCTGCTGGTGGCTGCGCGGGCACAGCCTCGGCAGCCTCCAACTGTGCCAACTGATTCTGTTGCCAACGACGATTGAACGGAATCGGTTTTGCCATCGCCTATTCTCTTCGGGGGGTTGGTATCGGCTTGCTTCTGGGCGTGTGCGCAGGTGCGAGGTAGCCCATCAGTCCGTACAGCCCCTGCCCCAGCAGGCTGTCGGGGTGCATCGCGCACAGCAGGCAATCTGTGTTGCGCTTTGCACAGGCAGGAAAGGCATGCTGCCCCAGCAGGTCATAGTACACATACGGCTGCACAGGCGTACAGCGCGTGGTTAATTTTACCAGTTCCCACACCAACAAGTTCGCTACCACACCGTTGAGGAACACAACTTGGGGGTTAGGAATTGCCTCGCCCTGAATGTAGCCGCCGCGAATGGAGAGTTCGCGCTGATGGGGTGTGAGTTGCTCTTCTACGCTTTGACGGATGCCGCGCCCCACGCAGGCAAGGCACGCCGTTGTGCCAGGAATCACCACCTGTACTTGCCCGCCGCCTTCGACAAGGCGACCGTTCTCGCTGCGCACGCCGACACCAGCATCGAGGTAGGGGATAAGCGCGCACACTGCAACAGTGTTGAGATATTGGCGCACGACCGCGCTGTCCACGGCGCCGACGATGAGGTCACAGCTCAGCAGATACGCCAGTGCGTCGCGCGCACGAGCGTCCAGCGGCAGCGGGACAACCGTGCGCTGAGCAGGTGGACGGGCACGGTTGAGCCGTTGCGCCAGCACATGCACCTTGCGCCAGCGTCGGGCAGCCTGCGCGTAGCTCGCACCAATTACACGGTTCAAGTTGCTCAACTCCAGTCGGTCAGGGTCAACCAGCAACAGTTGTCCCACGCCCAACAAGGCAAGCGCGGTTGCGATCTGCGAGCCGAGCCCGCCTGCGCCGACCACAGCCACACGCAGGCGACTGAGGAGCGCTTGTCCCTCTGCCCCAAATGCGCGCACTTGACGGTCGTACACCGCTCGCTCCGCGCTTGCCCATTCCATGGGCTGATAATCGGTACCGTAGAGCGTGCACGGAGGCAACTCCAGCACCTGCAGGCGCACGATAGGGGCAATCGCTTCACGCGCGTAGTCCCAGAAGCGCCCTGCGAAGCTCATATCGTAGCCGAACACGAGGCTTCCGTGCCGAAAAGGGGGCGACATTGAGTGCGTCGCTTGGAACTTCTGCAGGTCGCTGCGGTCGTCGACGGCTGAGAAGCGCGGATGCGTCGACCACGGGTGCGTATGCGCCTCCAGGAGAGCGTAGCCCTGCTGGGCACAGCGCACCAACAGCGTGTGGACAAACTCAGGGTGCATCTCCACAAGGCTTGCCGTGCGCTGCGCATACGCTTCGTCGGGCACGGGCACAACTTCGCGCGCCAGAAACACCACGCGCGACTCGCTCTCCAGCGTCCGACACAGCAGGAAGCATTTCGTTTCCCGTGTGAGGTCTGCCAACAGTGTCGCACGCAATTGCTCCCAGACAGCTTGGGGCATGCGCACTTCGCCGACCAGCGGTGACCCACTCGTCTTCACTTCCATCGCTCGAAGGCTTGCTTGATAAGTTCGCACACGCTCAGCAGTGAATGTCCCTGCAGCGGGTCGGCAGTAGGCTGCCAATCGTAGATATGTAGGCAGCAGCCTGTCCAGCCACGCAGCTGCGGCGGAGCGTCCGCAAACAGCTCCTCGTTCGGATCGAAAGTGATATCGTCATAAAACACATGGTCGGGCTCGTCGCCACTGTCCAGCATCAGCTCCGTATCCACATAGAACCAGTCGGGCGGCGTCTGCGGGTAGTTGCGTGGCAACAGAATCAGCACATCGGTGCGCGTGTAGTTGTAGCCCTCGGGCAAGGGAAAGTCTTTGATGATGACCCAGCTCCCTTCCTCGTCGTCGCATTCCGCGCTTCGCGTGCTGGAGTAGCGCAACGCCGCCAGCGCGACCTCCGTCATGATGCGCTGCAGCCGCTGACTCATCGCTTAGTGCGCGCCGTCTTCCCAGCGCGGCAGCCGTTCAATCGAAGGCACGCGCTCCAGAATCTCGTCAGGTGTCGGCAACGGCTGGTCGAGAACCATCGGGTCGTTCTCCGTTTGCGGGAGAACGGGCTTGAGAGTGATCTCGAACTCCGTATCGTTCACCCGTACTTTTTCCCTAACAGCAGTATTGGTCATACTATACCCCCTAAGCGTAGGATATCCAATTATACTCGATTCGCTCTGCAAAAGTTTCAAGGGGGGTGGTGAATGCGCCAACGCGACACACTTATTGCCCCCCGCTTGCGCTGAGAACCAAAACCCCGTCTACGCAGAGCTTTGCTCCAGCTCGTGCAGGAGCTTATACGCTGCCTCGCGCGCTTTGGTGTACAAACTACGCAGCTCTTCCTCCGATTGAAGCGCGCGCTGCACCTCCTGCGCACCCTCGCCCGAAGGCTGACTCGCGTGCACGAGCGCGTTGCGCGCCTTGCGAAAGATGTCCAGAACCTTGAACTCTTCACGGCTGCACACCTTATTGAACGCCTCCATTCGAGCCTGATAATCCAGCGACGATTCGGGGCGTCCGGGATGTTCTTGCCGAACAGCGAGAATCACGAGCGCCTCGAAAAGCAAGGTGTAGGCGACCAGATAGTCCTTGTGCGTGAATGCATCCTCAGCACGCGTCAGCAGCCGCTCCAAGTGGGAAGGCTGCAGGTGTTTGTGCATCTCTTTCTGCAAATGGTCGAGCAACTCACGCCGCAAGGGACGGTCGTCTGGAATTGCCCGCTGGAATTCCGCCAAGAAGCTCTGCACACGGTTGGGGTTAATTGGGCGATTGATGCGCTCTTCGAAGGCGATCTGCTTCAGCTGGTGGTGTAGCGCTTGGTCCTCACCGATGAGGGCGCTGCCTAACGGTTCGTAGTCTCCGCTGGTCTGCAGGATTCCCACAGAGCGGATGTATTCCAGCAGCTCTGGGAATAGGTCTAACTTCAGCACGCGTGCGCCTCCCTCAGCAGGCGCGGGTATATCCAGCGCGCCGTAGTACAGTTCAACGCGCGTAATGTTTTTGAGCATGCCCAGCAACACCACCATCGGCGCCAGTAGCATCGGCTGGTGGCGGAACCCGTGGGTGATGTCCAGAATTAGTTCGCTGTTTTCGGGTACTTCTCGGCTTAGCAGGCTCCACATTCGAAGCTGTGCGGCAGGGTCTTCGCACCAACCGATTAGTTGGCATCGGATCGATTTCGGCTGCAACCGCTCCGAGAGGACACGGCTCCATTCCTCCAGCAGCGAGTCGGTCAGATATCCTGCACCTGAGGCACTGGATGGTTTGTGAGTGCCCTCAGCCTTCACTGCTTTGCTCACCTCGTCGTGCACTTGTCCCAGCGTCGTGTCCCACAGGTTTTCTGGAACGGCTTCAAGGAGCGCGTCCCAGTTCGATTGAGGGCTACCGAGAACAAGCCACTTGTCGACGGGGGCGCGTAGGCACTCCTCGTGGTATCTCAAGAGTGCCACACCGAAGATGGAGACATTAGGGCTTTCTTGCCACTCTTGTGGGAAGATGTAGCGGGTCGTCCGGTAACCTCCACTCGGCTTGACTGTCTCCTGAGTGGTTCCTCGTGCAGGCACATTCGATTTACACTCAGGGGAGGTTCCTCTGCCGATAAAGCTGACCAACACTCTCTGAGTTGACTGACTCATCGCTTGCCTCCGCTTTTCAATGGTACCCGAAGGGTATAATCTTTCTGGAGGCGACTGACGATGCGAAATGGCAACGGCTCTCTTCGAAACATCCGTCTCAAGGTGCGTCGGCAAGATGGGATGAACCAGAAGCCGTATTGGCAGGAGTTCGTGCTCCCTTACCGACCGAACATGAATGTGATTTCCTGCTTGATGGAGATACAGCGCAACCCTGTGGACAGCAGCGGGCGTGCGGTCTCGCCTCCTGCATGGGAGGCTGCCTGTTTGGAGCAGGTATGCGGCACTTGTACGATGGTGGTCAACGGGCGTGTGCAGCAGTCCTGTGCCGCGCTTATCGATCAGGTGGGCGTGCACAAGGGGGATACTCTCGAGGTGGTTTTGGAGCCGATGAGCAAGTTCCCCGTTGTGCGCGATCTGATTGTAGACCGTTCGCGGATGTTTGACGCGCTCAAAAAGGTACAAGCGTGGGTGCCGATGGACGGATACCACGATTTGGGTCCTGGTCCGCGCGTAGATGACGCCACACGCGAGTTGCGCTACGCCTTTGCGCGGTGCATGACCTGCGGCTGCTGTATGGAGGCGTGCCCGCAGTACGGCGAGCATTCGGCGTTTATCGGTCCTGCACCGATTGCTCAGGCGCGCCTGTTCAACCTGCACTATGCGGGAGCGACCTTAGCGAACGAGCGGTTGGAGGTGCTCTCGGGACCCGAGGGCGTCACAGGCTGCGGCAACGCGCAAAACTGCGTCAAGGTGTGCCCGAAGGGCATTCCGCTCACGCGCGCCATCGCTGAAATCAATCGCGACACCACCATCTATCGCCTGAAGAAGTGGTTGGGAATCATCCCCGACAAGCTGGTCGGCGAGGGCGCAGAGTGATGCGGATTCTGGTGACCAACGATGACGGAGTGTATGCCGAGGGGATTCGGGTGCTGGCACAGCGGCTCAAACCCCTCGGCGAAGTGTTTATCGTTGCGCCTGACCGCCCGCGCAGCGCAACAGGACACTCTATCACGCTGCACAAGCCGTTGCGCCTCCATCGGGTACACCTCCCTGATGGCTCAATTGCTTACGCTACCAACGGCACGCCAACCGATTGTGTGACGCTGGGCACGCACGCCGTGCTGCACCACCGCGTCGACCTCGTGGTGTCGGGCATCAACGCTGGACCGAATCTGGGATGGGACTTGACCTACTCGGGCACTATCGCTGCTGCCATCGAGGGCGCAATTCATGGCATCAACGCCTTCGCGGTGTCGTTGGCGGCGGAAGAGGTACTTCCCCTGACACGCGCCGAGTCGACCAACGAGCCCTTCCGAAGCGAGCTGCCCCCGATGCACTACGAGACCGCCGCGCTTGCCGCGCTGAATATCGCGCGCCTGCTGAAGGAGCATCCGCTACCGCTGCACACCTTCCTGAATGTGAATGTGCCGAACTTGCCTGCGCACGCTATTCGCGGCTACCAGATTACCGCGCTGGGCAAGCGACAGTATGCCGACCGCATCGAGTCGCGCATCGACCCTGCAGGACGCCCCTACTACTGGCTCAGTGGCAGCTTGGTGGAAGAGCGCGACCAGCCCGGCACAGATGTGTACGCCATCGCACACGGATATGTATCGATCACGCCCGTGCATCTGGACTTTACAGCATACAATTTGCTCGAACCTATGCAGGAGTGGCTGGCGAAGATGGAACTGATTGCCGACGGTATGTGAGTGTTTGCTACACAACGCGCTCAGACGGTGTGAGCGATTGTGCCGTGTGTTTGCCTCACTGTCCGCCGTTCGTGTCCGCAGATGCCTCCAGCGCTTCCACAATCGCAGGTCCTGCGTTTCCCTCGATCTCCTTGTGTGTGCCGTCGCAGAAGGGGAAGTCTTTGGAGCGCATGCAGCGACAGAGGGCAACGCGCTCCCCCGGTTCCAGCTTCATTACCGTGCGTAACTTGCCGTTGCGCTCTTCGGTCTCGTGAGTTGCCATCAGGTTCCTCCTATCAGTAGTTGAGTGCCTGAAGCTCAGGCAACACGAACTGCCCGTCCTTGCGAATCAGCACGCCGTCGAAGTAGATCTCACCGCCGCCGTATTCGGGGCGCTGAATGACCACCAGATCCCAGTGAATCTGCGAGCGGTTGCCGTTGTCCGCCTCGCCGTAGGCGTTGCCAGGAGTGAAGTGGAACGACCCTGCGATCTTCTCGTCGAAGAGCGTGTCGTTCATCGGGTGCAGGATGTAGCGGTTGAAGCCGAGCGACCACTCGCCGATATAGCGCGCACCTTCGTCCGAGTCGAGCAAGCGGTTCAGTTTGCGTGGGTTGCCCGCACCAAGACGGTCGCCGTCGTCCGCGCAGGTCGCCTCCACAATCTTGCCCTTGCGTAGCGTAAAGCGAATGTCGCGGTAGACCGTGCCCTCGTACACGCTGTTCGTGTTGATGGCTATCGTGCCTTCCACCGAATCGCGCACGGGACAGGTGAAGCATTCGCCGTCGGGGATGTTGTGCGTTCCGTAGCAGGGCACGACGCCGATGCCCTCTATTGAGAAGCGCAGGTCGGTGCCTGGTCCCGTGATATGCACCTCGCGCGTGCGTTGCATCTGCTCGACCAGCGGCTCGACATCGCGTGCCATCTGCGCGTAGTCCAGTGTGCAAACGCGGAAGTAGAACTCTTCGAACGCTTCGGTGCTCATATTAGCGGCTTGCGCCATGCCAGGGGTCGGCCAGCGCAGCACAACCCAGCGCGTATGGGGCACGCGCACCTCTTGGTGGACAGGAACCCACCAGTGCTGGCGTACCAGTTGCATCTGCTCCTGCGGGATGTCGGACATCTCGGCGTAGTTGGGTGCGCCGCGCAACCCGATGTAGCCTTGCACGCCTTGCATCTGCGCGCGCTCCAGCCCCGCGATAAAATCAATTTGCGCCTCGCTTGCGTGCTGGTACAACGCGCGCAGGACAGGCGTCTGCTTCATCAGCGGGATCGCTTCACCGCCTGCTGCGTGTACCGTGCGCATCAGCAGCGCGACGAACTCGGCAGGCATATCGAACGCCTCGATTAGCACACGCTCGCCTGGCTGCACGCGCACGGAGTGATGCACCAGCACCTCTGCCAGTTTTTGCCAGCGTGCGTCGATCATAGTGTGTACTCCGAGACGATTTGGGTCAGCGTGGCGAAGCGGGCGTTATGCTTTTTCAGCAGCAGCACCGCCTCGCGCAGCGTCTCTACGCTGTCGTGGTAGTCGTAGCCGCCCAGACAGATAATTGGCGTGCCCTGATGCAGATGATCGTGTAAAATGGGCTCGATGACTTCCCAGCCCTGATCGAGGTAGCCGATTTTGCCGTTGGCAGTGGCGACGGGCACAATCAGAATCTTCGCCTCGCCTGGCTTGCGCACATCCTGATAGGAGGGATGGTACGGCTTGGCAGGTGCGCCGTCCCAATCGACGAACATTCGGTACTCTGCATCAGGTATTGCGCTGCTGTCCACTAAAAAGCCCATGTCTTCCAAGTACTTCAGGTCAGGAGGGATGAGCGCGTAGCTGCCTGCGCGGAACGCCGTCGGCTTGAGGTGTATCTGCTTCAGCAGGTCTTTGCCCGTTTGAATCATCTCGCCACGCTCGCGCGGGTCTTCAATATAGTGTCCTTGCGCGTCCTCAAAGTGCAAATGCAAGCCAAACTCGTGCCACGAGGGGATGCGATGGAGATACTCACGGTAGTAGAGTTGCACATTCGCCATCGGGTCTTTCCCCGAAACCTGAATCATCCATGTGAAAGGTATTGTAAACTCTTCAGCGACTTTGATATACTCCTGCGCGTAGCAGCGTGGGTAATCGGCTGCTTCGCAATCCAGCGTAATCGCAACGGTTGGCATGGTTATCAATCCTCCTCCGCGATAGGTCGCGCTCACAGGTTTCGGCGTTGCAGTGCAGATTCCTGCCAATTTTGCGTCTGACTGTGCGGTTACCCCGCCGTTGGAGACTGCCAGCCTCCAGACGCCTTGCGCAGGGCTGCATGCACATATCCTGCGTGTTCAGCCCTCCTCCACAGGTGAGAAGTAGATGACCGTTACAAGGTCGTCGACCGACACGGGACGGTCGTAGATGCGCTCCAGCAGCGCGATAACATCTTCCAGCGTGCGGAACTCTGGATTCTCGCGCTCGATGTCGCGCGGACTCAGATCGGAGATGGGCTTGACCTCCACTCGGTCTAAGATTGCTGTGAACAGTCGTTTGCGCTTGCCAAAGCGCGGTCCTACGGTAATCCACACAATCTGCCCCGCGCTGTACTTGCGCGACTTGTCGCCCAGTCGTATTGTCGCCGTTTTGCGCAGGGAACGCAGCATATCCTCGTACAGGTCGGTGTAGAAGTTCAACGCGAACATAGACATCATCCCTCTCGATTGTTCCACACTGCCGATTCGCCGTCGCGGGCGTCGCTCCTGCTAAAGATTCCGCAGCATGCGTTGAATATTTTGCAGGCAGCGGGCGGCGGCTTCAATCGGCGGTCGGTGATATCGCTCCTGCTCCACAATCAGCCACTCCCACTGGTGCTGAATTGCCAGGCGCAGGAGGGCGGGCATATCGATTGCGCCCTCGCCGACCTCCACATCGTGCATCTCGGGCTTGCTGATGTAGTCCTTGAGGTGCAGGGCGCGGATACGGTCCGCGTACTGCTGGCAGAACTCCACCGCGCTTGCGCCGCCGTACTCCACCCAGTAGGTGTCTGGCTCCAGATTGAAGTAGCGCGGGTCAGTGTTCGCCATCAGGATGTCGATACCGCGTGCGCCGTCGTACTCGGTGAACTCGTAGCCATGCACATGGTACAGGAACGGCACATTGCCCGCCGCCAGCGATTCGCCGATGCGGTTGAAGCGTTCGGCGATGTGCTTCCAGTCATCTGCCGACTGGCGTTGCGTTTCGTCGATCCAGAAGGTCACGGCATAGTGCCCGTTCCACTCGTGGCAGGTGTCGACGACTTGTTGGGGGTCGTTCTCCAGCGTGTTGAGGTCGAAGCCCAGCCCCGCGATTTTCAGCCCCGTCTCGCGCAGCAGTTGCGCCGTTGCGGGCGAATGTTCGCCCATAAAGCCCGTCGTTTCGATATACTCGTAGCCCATCCGTGCGATGGCGCGGATGGTTCCCGCGAAGTCCGCCTTTAGGTCGTCGCGCAGTGTGTAGAGTTGCAGTCCGATTTTGGGTTGCATGGTATGCCTCCTTGATTATAGGTATGGGTTCGTTGCCCGCTCGACGCCGACGGTGGTGTTGGGACCGTGTCCGGGGTGCAGAATCGTGTCGTCGGGCAGGGTCATCACGCGCGTGTGCAGATGTTCGCGCAAGGTAGCGAGGTCGGCGTAGGGGATGTCGGTGCGTCCGATGCTGCCTGCGAAAATCGCGTCGCCACAGAACAGGTGCATCGGGTGCGTGTTTTTCAGCAGGAATCCGAGATGGTCGGGTGCGTGTCCACGCAGGGCGAGCGTCTCAAACTCCAGCGCACCAATATGAAAAATGTCGCCCTCCGCCAGAAATCGGTCGGGCGGCGGCACAGGCTCGGTCGGCGGCAGGTTCAGGTACACAGGATGTGTGTGCGCATATTGCGCCCAGAGTTCCCACTCCTCGCGCGCAATCCAGAACGGTGCGCCCGTGTGTGCCTTAATTGCCCGCACGCCCACCACATGGTCAAAGTGCCCGTGCGTTGCCAGTATCGCCGCCACAGGCGGGTCGCCCAGCGCGTGCAGCCGCGCCAAAATCCGCTCAGGCTCCAGTCCGGGGTCAATCACGGCGGTCTGGCGCGTCGCGGCGCACTGCACCAAGTAGCAGTTCGCCTGCAGCACGCCCAGCGTCAGTTTCTCGATATGTACCATCAGGGCATATAGGTCACGATTGCGGTCAGCACGAACATCGTCACGGCAAGAATCAGCGTCAGGCGCGAGAGGTTGTCGTCGAAGCCTGGCTTCGCCTTGCCAAACATGCTGTCTGCTGCGCCCGGACTGAAGATGCCCTCCGAGCGCGAGGTCTGAATCGCGACCAGCCCGATAAAGATCACCATAATGACGATGTCTATCCAAGTGAGCACCGCTTTTAGGATCTCCATTGTCGCTCCTCGTCGTAGTAGTCCAGGTTCTGGATGCGCTCGCGGATTTCGTCGACGGGTTCTTCGAGGGAGCGTGTAACTTCTTCACCCGCTTTTTTGAATTCGCGCATGGCTTGTCCGACCGAGCGCGCGATTTCGGGCAACTTGCGCGGCCCGAAAATCAGCAGCGCAATCACAAACAGCACCAAGATTTCGCTAAAGCCGATGCTCCCAAACATAATCGCCTCCGCGTGCGCGGTAGGGATATTATACCCCTAAAAGCCCGCCCACTCGAAGTAGGCGCGTGTCCACGCAGCAAGCGTCCCGCCGAACAGCATTACCGCCAGCGCGCCAATTGCCAGAAACGGTCCGAAGGGCAGCATGGTGGGCGTCTCCTCGAAGGCGTCGCCCGTAAGTTCCTCTTCGGGCTGACCGAGCGCGGCGTACACGCGCTGTTGCACGCGGCGTGGCAGCAGCGTAATCAGCGCGTCCACCCAGAGCGTATAGAGCAGACACGACACAAGTAGGTTGCCCAGTGGTTCGGGCGGGAGCGGCTCGTTGGCGTGGTTAGGCGCGTCGTTGGCGGGGGCGGGCGCGCGGCGCGACCGCCAGTACGCCCACAGCCCGCCCAGCACCGCGCCCGTCACAATTGAAACACCGAACGCGACCAGCATGCCCGGCGCAAGCAGCAGCGCGCCCATCCCACGCACGAGTTTGATGTCGCCGTGCCCCATCGCATCGCGCCGAAAGGCGATTCGCCCCAGAATCGCTATCGCGCTGAACAGCCCTGCGCCGGCAAGCGCGCCCAGTGCAGCATTGTGCGGGTTCAATATGCCCAGCGACGCCCAGTCCCAGTCGGTGGGCGCGCCTTTCAGCACGCCTGCGTGCAGTAAGCCCAGCACCAGGAGAGCCACATTCAGCTCGTCGGGAATGATGTAATGCTCCCAGTCGATAAAGAAAATGGCTATCAGCACGGACGCAGCCAGCGCGTAGAACAGGAATCGCAGCGGCGACTCACCCACAATTAGCCACTGGTACCACAGCCACGCCCACACGCTCGCGTTCCACAGCTCCACCAGAAAGTAGCGCATAGGAATCGGTGCACGGCAGTAGCGACACTTGCCCCGCTGCACCAGGTAGCTCAGCAGCGGGAACAGATCGCGCACGCCCAGCCGATGCCCGCATTGGGGGCAGTGCGAGGCGGGGAAGACTATCGAAAGGCTTCGGGGCAGGCGGTAGATGAGCACATTCAGAAAGCTACCAACCGCTGCCCCGAACGCGACGCCAAACACAACGCTCCACGCAGGAAGCATTAGGAGCCTTGCTGCTGGCTGAGATTCGAGATGACCTCAATCATCGGCAGAAACATCGAGATAACGATAAACCCGACGATAATCCCCAGCAGCACGATCATTACAGGTTCAATGGCTGCGGTGAGGCTGGCGATGGTCATCTCCACCTCGTTTTCGTAGAAGTCGGCGATTTTGTTGAGCATGTGATCCAGCGAGCCCGACTCTTCGCCGACGCTGACCATGTGGACGACCATCGGCGGGAACATCTTGCTGCGCTGGAGCGGGTCGGCGATTTTTTCGCCTTCGCGGATACGGGCGCGCGATTCGATGACGGCATCTGAGACGACCGCGTTGCCGACGACGCCTGCAACGGTTTCCATCGCCTGCAGGATCGGCACGCCCGACGCGAGCAGGGTACCCATCGTGCGGCTAAACCGCGCCATCACGATTTTATGGTGCAGTGGCCCGAACACGGGCACGCGCAGTTTGACCCTGTCGGCGACACGCCGCCCCACGCGCGTGCTCACAAACAGCTTGTAGGCGACCAGAATCGCGACCACTGCGATAATCACCACATACCAGCGCTGTGTGAAAAGCGCGCTCAGGTCGACCAAGAACTGCGTCGGGGCGGGCAGGTTCTGGATGCCCAGCTCCTTGAACAGCTGCGCGAACTGCGGCACGAGCCACGAGACGAGAAAGACCACAATCCCGATCGCTGCCAGCAGCACGATTACAGGATAGGTGAGGGCAGAGCGGATTTTACGGCGCAGCTCGACATCCTTTTCGAGGAATGCTGCGATTCGTTGCAGCGATTCTTCCAGCACGCCGCCGACCTCGCCTGCGCGAATCAGACCGATAATCAGCTGGCTGAACGCCTTGGGGTGGCGCGCCATCGAACGGGAGAGGCTTTCGCCCGATTCGACGCGCGCGGAAAGGTCGACCAAAATCTTACGCAAGCGAGCGTTGTTTGTCTGCGCCTGCAGCACATCCAGGCAGCGAATCAGCGACACGCCCGCGTCGAGCATTGTGGAGAACTGGCGGGCGAAGATTGCAAGGTCGCTCAGTTTCACGCGCCCGTAGCCACCTGCGGGCACGCGCGGCGCCTTGCGGTCTTCGCTGATTTCGATCACTTGCAGCCCTTCCGCTTGGAAGCGCTTCTTCAGCTCTTCCGCGTTGGGTGCTTCGACCTTGCCTGAACGGGTCTGACCGTTCGCGTCCCGAATCGTGTAGTTGAAGTACGGCATTCTCGTTCGCCTCCTGAGTGTTTAGCGTCCGCGCAGGGGCTGCCCACCAGGCGCGCCAGGAACACCGCTTGTGGGCGCGATCATCTTGCGCAGCTCGTCGGGGTTAATCGCCCGCGACATCGCTTCCTCGTAGGTGACCCAGCCCTTGACATACAGATCGCGCAGCGACTGGTCCATCGTCTGCATGCCCAGTTGCCCGCTGGTCTGAATCATCGTGTGTATCTGGTGGGTCTTGTTCTCGCGAATGAGGTTTCGAATGGCGGGCGTGGCAATCATCACCTCGACGGCGGGCACGCGCCCTGGTTGACCTGCACGCGGCAACAGTTGCTGACTGATAATCGCCTGCAGGTTGTTCGCCAGCTGAATGCGAATCTGCTCCTGTTGCCCCGGTGGGAACACATCGACGATACGGTCGATCGACTCGGCGGCGTTATTGGTGTGTAGGGTCGCGAACACCAAGTGTCCTGTCTCAGCGGCGGTGATGGCAAGCTGGATGGTCTCCAAGTCGCGCATCTCGCCGACCAGAATCACATCGGGGTCTTCACGCAGCGCGGAGCGCAGCGCAGCAGCGAACGACTTGGTGTCCTGCCCCAGCTCGCGCTGGTTGATGATGCTGTATTTGTGCTGGTGCAAGTACTCGATGGGGTCTTCGATGGTAATGATATGCACGCTGCGCTCGCTGTTGATCTGGTTGATCATTGCGGCGAGCGAGGTGGACTTGCCTGACCCTGTGGGACCGGTGACCAGAATCAGCCCACGCGGGCGGCGGGTGAGTTCCTCCAGCACAGGCGGCAGGTTCAACTCGCGAATAGTGGGCACGCGAGCAGGAATTAAGCGGAACGCCGCCGCCACCGCGCCCTTGTCTTTGTAGATATTGACGCGGAACCGTGCGATTTTATGCAGGCTGTACGAGAAGTCCAACTCGAAGGTAGTCTCGAACTTCTGAATTTGTTCGTCGGTCAGGATCTCGTACATCATCCGCTGGGTCTGGGTCGGCTGCGCTTTCTCGTAGTTGAGGCGTAGCAGCTGCCCGTCCACGCGGATCACGGGTTCCACAAACGGGCACAGGTGCAGGTCGGACGCGCCCTTCTCGGTCACGATGTAGAGCAGTTCGTCAATGTGGGTGTCTTCAAGGCTGCGCGGTTGCGCAACCGCAGCGGGCTGGGGCGCAGGCGCAGCGGTCGCTGCCCCGCCTCCGTGCATCGGCATATTCGGTATCTGGTTCGTTTGCATGGTTCAGTGAGACCTCCTATCTTAAT
>Ga0197142_1000966_pt1 | contig 26535 bp, 21 predicted proteins | sample GBS60_MetaG_FD_148614 | JGI IMG/M metagenome (GOLD analysis project Ga0197142, IMG submission 148614) | Sediment microbial communities from Great Boiling Springs, Gerlach, Nevada, United States - GBS 60_MetaG | ecosystem: Environmental > Aquatic > Thermal springs > Hot (42-90C) > Sediment... | reverse complement strand
TTTTGGCGCAGGTGGAGTTTCACCGCAATGGGAAAGGCAATTAATAAATGCAAGGCCCGTTTTTTGGCCTGCCATTCGACTTCGTTAGAGACCGGAATACTCACCTGCATGGTGCGCGCCAAATTCCGCAGGGCAATCACCATTTGCCCCCAGGCTTTGCGGCCTTCCCAGTACCGGTCGTAGGAATTGTTGGTGCGAAACACCAGCAACAGACCAAGCACCAAATTGTAGGCCACATTCGCGGTCAATTCCCCCAGCATACGAATTGGCAACTGCCAGCCCATTTGGCGCGACAGCACAACCAGGGCACCATAGCCCATAAATAGAACAATGCGCGGGGTAATCCTGGGCAAAACCGACCCCCGCAGTTGTACCGCCAAGCGAAACCAATGCTGTGTGCGATGTGTCACTGTGACCCACGCCCTACCCCCCCTTTATTATTACCAGCGCGAATCCCGTTGGGTATCCCCAGACCATTACAATAGGTTTCAGCCCTTACTGCTGACAAACCGTATGCAACGGCCACGGGTGCTTTCGGGGGTGCAACCCACCGGCAATCTCCATCTGGGCAATTACCTGGGCGCCATCCGCAACTGGGTGTTGGGGCAAAAGGAGCGGGAGAATTATTTCTGTGTGGTGGATTTGCACGCCATGACCGTGCCCTATCAGCCTGCCGAACTGGCCCAAAATGCCTATACGGTAGCGGCTTTGTACTTAGCCTGCGGCCTCGACCCTCAATACAGTGTGATTTTTATCCAATCCCATGTGCCTGCCCACAGCCAACTGGCCTGGTTGTTGAATTGCATCACACCCTTGAATTGGTTGGAGCGGATGATCCAATTCAAAGAGAAAGCCCTCAAACAAGGGGAAGAGGTGGGGGTGGGGTTGTTGGATTATCCGGTGTTGATGGCCGCCGATATTTTGCTGTACCAGGCGGATTTGGTGCCGGTGGGCGAGGACCAAAAACAGCACTTGGAACTTACCCGCGATATTGCCCAGCGGTTTAATTATCTATTCGCCACACCGGAGCGGCCCATTTTGAAGGTGCCCCAACCCCTGATTGGCACCACCGGCGCACGGGTGATGAGTTTGACCGATGGCACCAGCAAAATGTCGAAATCCGACCCTTCCGATATGAGTCGCATTAACCTGCTGGACCCGCCGGAGGTGATCCAAAAAAAAATCAAACGCTGCAAAACCGACTCCATTCGGGGGTTAACCTTTGACGACCCGGAACGACCGGAGTGCCACAATCTCCTCACCCTCTACCAAATCTTCACCGAACGCGATAAAGCGACCGTCGCCGCCGAAGTCCAAGACATGAGTTGGGGGGAATTCAAACCCAAACTGGCAGAAGCCATTATCGAACATTTGCGGCCTTTACAAGCCCGTTATCAGGAATTGATGGCCGCTCAAGATTACCTGTACCAGGTGTTGCGGGAGGGACGGGAACGGGCGCAGCAGGTGGCGCAGACCACCCTCGAACAGGTGCAAAAAGCAATGGGTATGCCAATACCGGTATGAATGGGTGGCTGCCTATGTCACTTCCTGACCGATGGCGCATCCCATGAGTCAGCTAAGCCGCCTACAACAGGGAATTCAACGGGGGGAATTTCTCATCACCGCGGAAGTGATGCCGCCTAAAGGGGGCAACCCCGCCGCCATGATTCAGATGGCCCGGCTGTTGGACCCCTGGGTGCATGGCATCAACGTTACCGATGGCAGTCGGGCCGTCTTGCGCATGAGTTCCCTAGCGGCGGCCAGTTTATTACAACAGCATCACCTGGAACCCATCTATCAAATCGCCTGCCGGGACCGCAATCGCATCGCCCTGCAAGCGGATTTGATGGGCGCCAGTGCTTTAGGGATTCGCAATGTCCTGGCTTTAACCGGCGACCCGGTAAGCGCCGGCGACCAGCCGCAGGCCAAACCCGTCTATGACTACGAATCGGTGCGCCTGTTGCAGGTGATTCAAAAACTCAACCAGGGGCTAGATAGCGAGAATCAACCCCTGCCGGATGGCGCGTTGCATCTGTTTCCCGGCGCCGCCGTTGACCCCCAATCCGAGAGCTGGTCCGGGTTACAAAGGCGGTTTGAGCGCAAACTGCAAGCGGGGGCGCAGTTTTTCCAAAGTCAAATGATTGTGGATTTTGACCGGCTGGAAAAATTCATGACCCAGATTGCCCAGGGGTGCGGTCGCCCGATTTTGGCCGGTATTTTTCTGCTCAAATCGGCCAAAAATGCCCACTACATCAATAAATACGTGCCAGGGGTCAAGATTCCCGAAGCGGTGATTCGGCGCTTGGAACGGGCCGCCCATCCCCTCGAAGAAGGCATCCGCATTGCCAGCGAACAGGTGCAATGGGCGCGCCAACTCTGCCAAGGGGTGCATTTGATGGCGGTCAAACGGGAGGATTTGATCCCAGAAATTCTCCGGCAAGCGGGCCTATCTCCCACCAACCCTGATCGGTACACACCGCCTGCACCGGCTGGTCCCAAGGGTCCCGCGGCAGCACCGGCAGCAGAAACCGCTGAAAAATAACCCCCACCCGGTACACGCCCTGCCATTCCGGTTGGGCCAACAGCCGGTCGAAATAACCCCCCCCATACCCCAAACGGTAGCCCTGCCGGTCATAAGCCAGAGCCGGAATCAGCAGTAAATCGCCCGGTTGGGGCGTAAGCACAGGAGCCTCCGGGTCGGGTTCGGGCAGCTTTTCCCCCTGCAGACGCATCCCGACCTGCCAGCGATGCCAGTGCAACATCGCCCCCTCGCGACGGGGTAACCCCCAGATTTTCTCCCCGGTGGGCCACAAATGCCCCAAATCCGGTTCCCCCTGGATGCTGACGTAGCCAAAGACCTGACGCGCGCGCTGCCAGCAGGGATGGCGGGTGAGATGGTGGATGAGGTGCTGATTGGCTTGCTGGCGCTGCCCCGGCGACATCCCTTGGCGTTGCGCCCGCAAGTAGGCCCGCAGGTGGGACTTAGGACTGGGGGGACGAGGAGCCAGCACGAGGCGGTGTGGGTTTGGGTGTGGGCCGCTCTCCCCCCTTGGCGCCAGGTGGCCGGGAAGGGCGGGCGCTGGGGCCAGGACGACGGGCTGTTGTTTTGGTGGGCAAAATGGGCGCCACCGGATGGGCTTGCCGAATCAGCAGTTCATTTCCCTGGCGCTGCACCTGCAAATCCCAAAACGCCCCCTTCCCCGGCTGGGGCAACGTCCCCTTGAGTTCCAGCTTAAAAGTCTCCGCCGCCGCCTTCAGGTTCGTAGGCGCCCGCCGAATCCGCACGACAACCCGCTGGTTTTGCTGGCTGTAGCGCACCACTTCCCCCCGCACAGAAAAATAATCCTCCTCCACCCGGATGTCCGCCTGCGCCAAGGCTTCGTCGGGGTGGAGTTCCCCCGGCTCCCACACCCCCATCATCTGCACATGCAAGGGCAAAAAGGGCGTATCCGGCACCGGTTCCCCCGGCTTGACCCGCGGTTTTTTGCGCGTGCGGGGATACACCACCCACAGCCGCTCCTGGGACAAATCCAGCTTTTTTTTCACCAAGCTCATCAACCGCCCCAAGAGCACCGCATCCACCCGCACCCCGTCGTGGGTGATCAACACCCCCTTGGTAAATTGCTCCGGTGAGGGTTCGTAGCGCCCCCGCAACACCCCAATCGCCCGGTACTGCAAAGGCTCCGTGGGTGGGGGAATCGGGTGGATGTAACTGGCCAGCACCGCACTCATCGCTCTGCCGCCACCAGCCGTACCGCCTGTAAGCGCGCCCTGGCCTGTTTCACCTGCTGGGTGGCATCCAACTTCTCCTTGCGGGTCACCGCCTTGGCCAGGGCCGCCTCCGCCGCGTTCAACTCCGCCTGCACCTGGGCCGCATCCAACTTGGTGCCCGGTTCCGCCCCATTGACCAGCACCGTCACCTCATTGTTTTCCACCTCGGCAAAGCCCCCCAAAACCACCAGGGGCAACCACTTCCCCCCCGCCTTGATCTGCATCACGCCAATATCCAGCGCCGTCAATAGGGGAATGTGGTCGGTCAACACACCCAACTGCCCCGACATACTCGGCAGAATCACCTCCTGGGCCGTGCCGTCCCACACCGTCTGCCCCGGCGTAATCACCCGTACCGTTAGGGTCATGCTCTGCCCTCAGCCCTGAGTTTTTCCGCCTTGGCCTTGGCCTCTTCGATGTCCCCGACCATATAAAACGCCTGTTCCGGCAGGTCGTCCAGCTCCCCATCCAGGATCATCTTGAAGCCCTTAATCGTATCTTCTAACTTAACATATTTGCCCGGGGCGCCGGTGAACACCTCCGCCACGAAAAACGGCTGGGACAAAAACCGCTCAATCTTGCGGGCGCGCGCCACCGTCAACCGGTCTTCCTCCGAGAGTTCGTCCAACCCCAAGATGGCAATAATATCCTGCAACTCCTTATAGCGTTGCAGGGTCGCCTGCACCCGCCGCGCCACCGTGTAATGCTCCTGGCCGACAATACTCGGTTGCAACATGGTGGAGGTGGATTCCAGGGGATCGACCGCCGGGTAAATGCCCTTGGCCGCCAACGCCCGCGAGAGCACCGTCGTCCCGTCCAAGTGGGCAAACGTGGTCGCCGGCGCCGGGTCGGTCAGGTCATCCGCCGGAACATACACCGCCTGAATCGAGGTGATCGACCCTTCCCGCGTGGAGGTGATCCGCTCCTGCAAAGCCCCCATATCCGTGCCCAGGGTGGGTTGGTAGCCTACCGCCGAGGGCATCCGCCCCAACAGGGCCGACACCTCCGAACCCGCCTGCACAAACCGGAAGATATTGTCAATAAACAGCAAGACATCCTGCTTGTTCACATCCCGGAAGTATTCTGCCATCGTCAGGGCCGCCAGCCCCACCCGCATCCGCGCCCCCGGCGGCTCATTCATCTGGCCGTAGACCAGGGCAATTTTCGACTTGCGGGGGTCTTCCTGGTTGATCACCCCAGATTCAATCATTTCGTTGTACAGGTCATTGCCTTCGCGGGTGCGCTCGCCCACACCGCCAAACACCGAGACGCCGCCGTGATTGATGGCGATATTGTTGATCAACTCCATCATGATCACGGTTTTGCCCACACCTGCCCCGCCAAACAGCCCGATTTTGCCGCCCCGCCGGTAGGGGGTGAGCAAATCGATCACCTTGATGCCGGTTTCCAAAATCGACGGTTTAATTTCTAAATCGGTGAATTTGGGTGCCGGACGGTGAATGGGTAGGGTCACATCCCTGGGCACCGGCCCTTTTTCATCCACCGGTTCCCCCAACACATTAAAAATCCGCCCCAGGGTCACTTCCCCCACCGGCACGCTGATGGGCGCCCCTGTGTTGATCACCGGCATGCCCCGCACCAGGCCATCGGTGGAACTCATGGCCACCGCCCGCACGATATTGTCCCCCAACAACTGCTGGACTTCGCAGGTGACCGCCACCTCCTGACCCGCCGGATTTTTGCTCTCTATCCGCAGGGCGTCGTAGACCTTGGGCAAATTTCCGGGCGGAAACGCTACATCCACCACCGGCCCAATCACCTGGACAATCCGACCCACATTGGTTTCTGTCGCAGTGGCAACCATGAGTACCTATCCCCTTTCTATGACCACGAGTTTCAACCTCGCTCTTTAGAACCTAGCCTATCACCAACTGCACCCTTTGGCGGCCCTATACCCCCAGAATCGGTTCATAATAGATAATAAATAAAAGATAAAAGGTACCAGGAGAGGTGGCAGAGTGGTTGAATGCGCTTGACTCGAAATCAAGTTTGGGGTTACACCCAACGGGGGTTCGAATCCCCCCCTCTCCGTCCCCCTGTCAACCGCGGCCATCCCCAAATCGGTAGCCGGAGCAAACGGGCAAGGCACGGGTGACGCCTAGCGCCACGTTCAAACCTGGCGTTGCTTTGGATGAGTGCTGAAATGATGGGCATTCCCTGGGGAGCAGCACCTCAAGGGGGGAGGGTGTCCCCGATGACTTGGTTGGTACAGTAGGCAGCCAGCAGCAGGTCGGTGGTGTACCCCCAGGCAATCGTTCCCTGGGCATCCAGACCAATGGCCCCCAAATCCCGCCCCCGGGCCGCAGCTTCCGCCAAGGAACGGTCAAAGGCAGTCGGCAAATCCAGGCCATCGGTCACCCGCACGACGATCCGCGCGGCCAAACATTCATCAATAATATCCTCGCCAATGCCGGTACAACTGACGGCTGCCCAAGCGTTGGCATAGGTGCCTGCAGGCATGGCCGAATCGCTCACCCGCCCGATGCGCTCTCCCCCTTTGCCGCCGGTGGATGTGCCTGCTGCCAGCCGCCCCTGGGTATCCCGCGCCACCACCCCAATCGTGCCCATTTCGCTGACCAGGTTCATCACGGCGCTGTCTTTGCTGGCGTTGACCCACTCCTGCAGGCGTTGGGGCGTGATGGGATTGTAGGGGGGCAGGTGCAATTCCCGCGCCAGTTCCAGCGCCCCCACATCGGCAATCACCCGGTCTTTTTGGGTTTGCAAAAACCGCGCCAGAGCCACCGGATGCTGCACCCGCTGGGCATTGATCACGCCGCTAAAGGTCTGGGTCGCCCCATCCATCAGGGCCGCACTCAAACGCACTTGGCCGTCGGATTGCAGCACTGCCCCTGTGCCCGCGTTGAATTGCGGGTCATCTTCCAGCATCTGACAGCCCAGGACGACGGCTTCTAAAGCGGACAGCCCCTCGGTTAAGGCCTGATAGACCGTACGCACGATGTGATGGAGGGATTGCCGCAGCGGCGCCACCGCCCCTTGGCTTTTGAGGGTGGCCCCGGCACCCCCATGCAGGATCACCTGCGGCCCCGGCGCGCTGGGTTGGTGGGCAATGCGGTAGGACACGTGGCCATGTACCCGGCATTTGTAGTTAGACTAATATCTATCTCAGGAGTCCCCTGGGGCGCAAGAGCGATATCCCTTAGACCCACGAGCAAATTATGGAGCGGTTTGTGGCGGCGGAAACCCAGACGGTGCAACCCCTGTGGCGCAATGCCCTTTCGACCCAAGTGTCCCTAGAACGGGCGATTCAGGAGGTTACGGCGCAGGTGCAGGGCCTGGGCACGGCGGATTTGGGGATATTTTTTATCAGCGACAGTTTTGCCAGTGAATATGTCCGGCTGTTGCCCTTGCTCCGGGAGTATCTGCCCGTGCGGTACCTGATTGGCTGCGGTGGGCATGGGATTGTCGGTTCGTTGCCGGATGGGTCGGCGCAGGAGTTGGAGGGCACCCCCGCTTTGGCGTTGACGGTGGCCCGGTTGCCGGGTGTGGCGATTCAGCCGTTCCATCTGCAAGCAGACCGCCTGCCGGACTTGGACAGCCCGCCCCAGGCCTGGGTGGACCTGATTGGCATGGACCCGCAACAACAACCCCATTTTATTTTGTTGGCGGACCCAGCCACCAGCCGGATTACCGATGTCCTCCAGGGTTTGGATTACGCCTATCCCCGCAGCCTTAAAGCCGGGGGACTGGTGGGGGAAGGGCTGTTTTGCCAAGAAGCCTGGGTGCGCCAGGGGGTTGTCGGTGTGGCGCTGGCGGGTCTGCGGGCAGAGGCAATTGTGGCGCAGGGGTGTCGGCCCATCGGTGAGTTGTACCGGGTAACGCAAGGGGAGCGCAACATTATCTTGGGGCTGGAGGACCGGGCGCCGCTGCTGGTGTTGCAACAGGTACTGCAAAGTTTGGATGAAAAGGACCGGGAACTGGCGCAATCCGGGTTGCATATCGGGGTGGTGGGGGACGAATTTAAGCAGGAAGTCAGCCAGACGGATTTTTTGATCCGCAATTTGTTGGGGATTGACCCGCGGCATGGGGCGATTGCCATTGGCGACCGGGTGCGGCCAGGGCAACGGGTGCAGTTTTACCTGCGGGATGCCCAAGCCTCGACGGCGGATTTGCGGCAGTTGTTGACCAATTATGTGCGCCAACATCCGGAACCGCCTTTGGGGGCGCTGATGTTTGCCTGTTTGGGGCGGGGGCAGCATCTCTACGGGCGTCCCAACGTGGATTCGCAATTGTTCCAGAGCTATTTACCGGGAACCACCCTGTCCGGTTGTTTTTGCAATGGCGAAATTGGGCCGGTGGGGGATACCACCTATTTACACGGCTATACGTCGGTGTTTATGCTGTGGTATGCGGGGGGGCGTGATTAACCAGCTACTCGACGGGCGGTATCGGATTATTGATACATTGGCGGCGGGGGGATTTGGCAAAACCTTTTTGGCGCAGGATACCAAACGCCCAGGGCAACCCCAATGTGTGGTGAAGATGCTGCATGTCAACGCCAACCCGCAGGCGATGGCGGTGGCGCGGCGGCTGTTTTACAAGGAAGCGGAAATTTTAGAGAAACTCCGCCATCCGCAAATCCCCCAGTTGTTGGCTTTTTTTGAGCAAAATCGGGAATTTTATCTGGTGGAGGAGTTTATCCCCGGCCACACTTTGGCGCAGGAGTTGGGGTCGGGGCGGGTGTTTGACGAGGGGTGGGTGTTGCGGTTTCTGACCGAGGTGTTGCACATTTTGCAATTTATCCACAACCGGGGGGTGATTCACCGGGATTTGAAGCCGAGCAATTTGATTCGTCGCCAGGGGGATGGGGCGCTGGTGCTGATTGATTTTGGGGCGGTCAAGCAGTTGGCGCTGGAGGGGGAGGCGCCCAAGGAGGCCAGCCAGACGGTCGGCATTGGCACCCAAGGGTATATGCCCAGCGAGCAGTTGCGCGGCAAACCCCGCTTTAGCAGCGACCTGTATGCCCTGGGGATGATGGCGATTCAAGCCCTGACGGGGGTGCATCCCCGCGACTTGCCGGAGGATACGGATACGGGGGAAATTCTCTGGCAGGACCGCGCTCAGGTGAGTCCTGCTTTGGCGCAGATTCTCAGCAAAATGGTGCGCTACCACTTCAGCCAGCGCTACCAACGGGCAGAAGAAGTCTTTCAGGATTTGCAACCGTTGCTGGCGCAATTACCACAACTGGGCGGCACGGTACCGGTGGCGGTGAATCTGGGGATGCGGATGGCCGAACCCACCCACCGGGAACTGCCCAGCCCCACGCTTCCTGGCACCCCCAGCTTGCCCGTGGAGGCACCCACCGAGGCCACCATTGGGCCGACCCAGACGGTGGCGCTCCCTAGGTCTGCGGTAGATTCCCTCCCGCTGCGCCCGACCAACCCCCTTGCTTGGGTGGCCGGAGGCGTAGCCGCCCTGGTGGTGCTGGGGATAGGGGGCTGGTGGGGCTGGCGATACGTGGCACCCCAACCCCCTCCTGCTGCTTTGCTCGCCGCCCGCGACCTGGTGACCCAAGCCAGCCAAGCCACCGCCCAAGCCAAAACCCTCGAGCAATTGCAAGCCGCCCAAGCCCAGTGGCGCCAAGTCCTAACCAAACTGGATGGGATTCGCAACCCCGGCGCTGCCGCCAGCGAAATTGCCCAACTCCGGCGCCAATCCCAACAAGAAATTGCCCAACTGGAAACCCGCATCCAAGCCTGTAGCACCGTCCTGTGGGGCGAATGCCCCTAAAAAAAGAGCCGGATTCCACCCAGAACCGGCCAGACCGCACCAAGACAAGATTTCTCAGACGGAATCATCTCAGTCCGGCTTCAGCAATTGCTTCGACCCAACTGAAATCTTCCTATTTCCATCTTAGGTAACAACGGCTACCCCCGCGGGATTTATAAAACTTTACATTTGCCGCCTGGGGGAACGATAAAAAAATCTTTTCAGTCTGGGGGAAGGGGGACACCCTGCCGTCACAAAGCCCGGACAAAACCGTATATCCTCGCCAGGATAAGGCATAAAAAATATGTACGTTATACTGCAATTGAAAACGGCATCAGGCCGGGGTATGCTGAGACGGTGTTTGGCGTACCGTTTACAATGTTACGAGCGTGCAATTTTACAAGCTACCAACGCATGTTCTGGCGTGGGGTGTAGGGTGCGTAGCCGAATGGCCTTAACAAAGGAGGCAACCGGGATTTGCCCCAATCTGGTTCCGGCGGGCTGTTGAGCAAAAGCGTTTTATTGTCATTAAGGGAATATCGCCAACCGGTAGGAAATTCATACAGATGGATTAAGTTAAGTGTGTTCCCCAGGGCTGGCGGCCAAGCAAATGTCTCCACATCCTTCAAACTTACGTGACAGGTGCCGATGATTAAACCTTTGTTACGTCCTAAGTTTTTCAGGTGATGGGTTCGTTAGCCTAAAGATAGGCGTTTTGTGACCCAAGCTGATTTATGGCCAGTCCCGCCGCCGTGCGTGAATATCTTGCCTGTTGGTTGCAGGTGGGGAAAGGCATTGTTTCCGAGGAGGGAACCTGGCGGCCAGAGTGCATTCGCCAAGGGGATCACTACAGTCCCGAATTTTTGGCCTATTGGCAGCACATGGAGCAGCGGGGCTTGCATCGTTATTATTTGGCGGGCACGGAGGTGAGTTTGGGGCAACTGTGCGGTGGCGATTGGGACATTGTGGCCTGTAGTCGCTGTACCATGCCCGTCCCGGTCAAAGTGGCCGGGATGATGACCGGTGCCTGTCCCTGTCATGATTTAGCCCTGTGGCCGAATTTAGAATTGCCGTTGCCGCATGGGGTCGTGGATACCAGGGCCTATTTGGCGCAATTGCAGGTGCGTTTGCAGGAACAGACCGCTACCAAGCCAGCCCCCTAGCCCCATGCTTGTTGGCCATACCCTCTTCCGACCCGCTCCCGGTGCCGCGAGCGTAGGTTGCCGCCGCAGCTTTCCAGAAACTTCAGAGCAACTGCAACACCATGCCTTCCCGCGCCAGGACGCTATTGGGCCGCACCTGCCGCACCTGCGCTGCCACTGCATCCAAAAAGTCGTCATCGTGGCTGGCGTCGTGGTGGAACAACACCAACTGGTTCACATTGGCGGCGTTCGCCACTTGCACCCCGGCCTGCCAGGTGGAATGGCCCCAACCCCGGCGGGGCGTCACCGGATCGTAGTATTCCTCGTCGGTGTAATTGGCATCGTAAATAAGTACATCCGCATCACGGGCCAGGTGGACCACACTGCGGTCCAGCCGGTCGGGGTAATGTTCCGTATCGCTGGCATAGACCACGGTTTTCCCCCGCCAACTCACCCGGTAGCCCAGGGCGTAGTTGGGGTGGTTTAAGCTGCCTGTTTCCACCGTGACCTCGCCGATGCTGAGTTTTTCCCCGGCGGTCAGGTCATGGAAGTGCAAATCCGCCTGCATAATTTGCAAGGGGACAGGGAAATTGGGGTCGAGCATTTGTTTATTCAAACTTTGTTTGATGGAATAGCCGTTGTAGGTGGCCGGGCCGTAAATGTGAAAGCAATTTCCGGGAATGTACGCCGGGGTAAAAAAGGGGAAGCCCTGGATGTGATCCCAGTGGGAATGGCTGAAAAAAAGATGCGCTTGGATGTTTTTTTGGCCGGTGAGGGTTTTCCCCAGGACCCGCAACCCCGTGCCGCCGTCAAAAATCAGCCGCTGACCCGCCACCTGCATTTCCACACAGGGCGTATTCCCCCCGTAGCGCACGGTATCAGAACCCGGCACCGGGATACTCCCACGCACACCCCAAAATCGAACGGAAAATTGTGCCACCCTGCCTGCCCGCCCTTGGCTTTGTGGTTCCGCATAACCTTCAGAATAACCAACGGGTGGCCGTTCTGCCAGTGATGGCACCTGCTCAACTCACGCCGGAAGGTAGGGCTACGGCTGGGACACAGGTTAGCCCATACTCCAAACCCTCCGCCACCGCCTGGTACGAGGCTTCAATGATGTTCGTCGAAACCCCGACGGTGGTCCAGCGGTGCGCCCCGTGCGTAAATTCCGCCAAGACGCGGGTGGTGGCAGCGGCCCCGGACTGCCCATCCAAAACCCGCACCTTGTAGTCGCTTAAGTGAAACTCCCGCACCTGGGGGTAGAAGTTGGCCAAAGCGCGCCGCAACGCCTGATCCAGCGCCGAAACCGGGCCGTTGCCCTCGGCGGCCATGAGCAATTCCTGCCCCCCCACCGCCACCTTCACCGTCGCCACCGAAGAACTCCAATGCCCGTCTCCCTGGGCCTGGGTTTGGCAGTGTACCTGAAACCCATGCAGGACAAAAGGGGGCTGCCGTTGCCCCAACATTTCCCGCACCAGCAGGGCAAAACTGGCTTCCGCCGCCTCGAACTGATACCCCTGCCCCTCCAAATCCTTCAGCCGCCGCAAAATTTCGCGGGCCGCCGGATGGTGGCGGTCCAAAGGCAAACCCAACTCCCGCGCCTTGGCAATGATGTTGCTCAAGCCGGCATGCTCCGAAATCACCACCCGCCGCCGATTGCCCACCTGCTCCGGGCGAATGTGCTCGTAGGTTAAGGGATTTTTGCCCACCGCGCTCACATGCACCCCGCCTTTGTGGGCAAACGCCGAGGCCCCCACATAGGGGGCATGGTCGTCCGGCGCCAGATTCACCCGCTCGCTGACGGCCCGACTCACTTCCACCAGACGGGCCAACTGGGCAGGCGTAATGCAGTCGTAATTCAGCTTCAATTGCAGGTTGGGGATGAGGGTACACAGATCGGCGTTGCCACAGCGTTCGCCGTAGCCGTTGATGGTTCCCTGCACCATGCGCGCCCCGCTTTGCACAGCCGCCAGGGCGTTGGCAACCGCAGTGCCGCTGTCGTTGTGGGTGTGAATGCCCAGACGGGCCTGGGGAAACCGGGCGCGTACCTGCTGCACAATTTCTGCAATTTGGTGGGGCAAGGTGCCACCGTTGGTATCACACAGCACCAACCATTCCGCACCGGCGGCAAAGGCGGTTTCCAGGGTGGCCAGGGCGTATTCCGGGTTGGCCCGGTAGCCGTCGAACCAATGTTCGGCGTCGTAGAGGACATGGCGGTTGTGTTGCCGCAGGTAGGTAATCGTATCGGCAATCATGTCCAGGTTGTGGGTAAGGGTGGTGCCCAGCCCTTCGGTGACGTGCAAATCCCAGGACTTGCCAAAGACCGTAACCCAGCGCGTCCCAGCCGCCAGGATGTTTTGGAGAAAAACGTCTTCTGCGGCGGTGGTGTGGGGGCGGCGGGTGGAACAAAAGGCCACCAACTGGGCCTGGGTCAGGGGTTCTTGCTGCAACTGCCAGAAAAATTGCACGTCTTTGGGATTGGCCCCCGGCCAGCCCCCTTCGATAAACGGCACCCCCAGTTGGTCGAGCAGGTGGGCAATTTGCAATTTGTCTTCCAGGCTCAAGGCCAAGCCTTCCCGCTGGGCGCCGTCGCGCAGGGTGGTATCGTAAATCCAGATACGTTCGCCGGTCATGGGGCTGCCAGATGGGATGTATGTGATTATTGTAGGGCGCAGGGCGTGAATCAGCGGCTTTCTTGGCGGGAAAAACTGAGCTATGGGCTGGGGGATTTGGGGCCGGCGATGGCTGCCAATTGGCTGGCGGTGTTTCAGTTGATTTTTTTGACCAACGTCGCGGGGCTAAATCCGGGTCTGGCGGGCACGGTGTTGCTGATCGGCAAGGTTTGGGATGCGGTGAATGACCCGCTGGTGGGGGTCCTCAGCGACCACACGCAGAGTCGGTGGGGGCGGCGGTTGCCCTGGCTGTTTTGGGGGGCAATGCCTTTGGGGTTGAGTTTTTGGGGGCTGTGGTGGGTGCCCCAGTTTACGGCCCATCCCCAGGAGAATGTCTGGCCCCTGTTTTGGTACTACGTGGGGATGGGGCTGCTGGTCAACACCTTTTACACGGTCGTCAATCTGCCCTACACGGCGCTGACGGCGGAATTGACCCAGGATTACGATGAGCGCACCCGTTTGAATAGTTTTCGGTTTGGGTTTTCCATCGGCGGCAGTATTCTGTCGTTGCTGTTGGCGCTGGTGATTTTTCAGGCCATTCCCCAGGACCCCCGACGGCAGTATCTGGTTTTGGGGGCGGTGGGGGCGGTGTTGATTGCCCTGCCGTTGTACGGCTGTGTGCATGGGCTGCGGCGACGGGTATGGCGGCTCGAACGGCGACGGCAGGCGGCGCCCCCGGTTCCTCCCATGTCCCTGGGGCGGCATCTCCAGGCGGCGTTGGCCAATCGTCCGTTTTGGTTTGTGATTGGGATTTATCTGTGCTCCTGGTTGGCGGTGCAAAATACGGTGGCGGTTATTCCCTACTTCGTCAAAAGTTATATGGGGTTGACCGACCAGGCGTTTACGCAGGTGGTGTTGGCGGTGCAGGGGACGGCTTTGGTGATGTTGTTTGTCTGGAGCCGCTTGAGTGTCACTTTGGGGAAAAAGCAGGTGTATTACCTGGGTATGGCTGCCTGGATCGGGGCGCAGTTGGGGCTATTTGGGGTGCAACCGGGGCAGACGACGCTGCTTTTTCTCCTGGCGGTGCTGGCTGGGGTGGGGGTGGCGACGGCCTATTTAATTCCCTGGTCCATGATTCCCGATGTGATCGAGTGGGATGAGTGGCAAACCGGGCAACGGCGGGAGGGCATTTTCTACGCGCTGATGGTGTTTTTGCAAAAGGTGGGGCTGGCGCTGGGGCTGTTTGGGGTGGGGCAGGCGTTGGAATGGTCGGGGTTTGTGCAGACGGTGGCAGGGCAACCGGAACCGGTGCAACCGGCGACGGCCCTGTGGGCGATTCGGGTGATGATTGGCCCGCTGCCGGCCTTGGTGTTGGGGCTGGGGCTGGTGTTTGCCTATTTCTATCCCATCACCCGGGCAAAACACGCAGAAATTTTGCTCCGCCTGGCGCAACGGCGCGGTTCTGGTCCCCCCAACCCAAGGTAGTTCTTGGGGATGGGCAGGGATTCAGAACACCCCCAAATCCGGTAGGATACAAGCAGGAAGGTTGGGCTAGGGAAGGCAGAAACGGCTGTGGCGGTTGCATCCTATCCCCATGGGGGAGTCTTGGTAAACCGGGTGGTGACCCTGACGGCAGAATGGCAGGAACGGCTGCGGGGGGCGCCGATTCTGCCGTTGGATGCGCGCACCCTGTCGGATGTGGAAATGATTGCCACGGGTGGCTTTAGTCCCTTGACCGGGTTTATGGGGGCAGCGGACTACGCGGCGGTGGTGGAAACGATGCACCTGCCCAACGGGTTGCCCTGGACCATGCCGATTACGTTGGGGGTGACCGAGGCGGTGGCGCAGACGTTGAGGCCGGGGCAGTGGGCCGGGCTGGCCGATCCCCAAGGACAGGTGATTGGGGCGATGCAGGTGCAGGAGTGCTACCGGCCCGACCGGGAACGGGAGGCGCAACGGGTCTATCAAACTACGGAAACGGCGCATCCGGGGGTGCAGGCGTTGTTGGCGCAAGGGCCGGTGTACGTGGGTGGGCCGCTGTGGGTGTGGCAATTGCCGACGCCGCCTTTTCCCCGGTATCATTTGCCCCCGGCCAAAAGCCGTCAGGTGTTCCAAGAGCGGGGTTGGCAGACGGTGGTGGGCTTCCAAACCCGCAATCCCATTCACCGCGCCCACGAATACATCCAAAAGTGCGCTTTGGAGATTGTAGATGGGTTGTTTTTGCATCCCTTGGTGGGGGTAACCAAAAGCGATGACATTCCGGCGGCGGTGCGGATGCGTTGCTATGAGGTGGTGCTGGAGCGCTATTTTCCCCAGGACCGGGTGGTGTTGGGGGTAAACCCGGCGGCCATGCGCTATGCGGGGCCGCGGGAGGCGGTGTTTCATGCCCTGGTGCGCAAAAATTACGGCTGTACCCATTTCATCGTGGGGCGGGACCACGCGGGCGTGGGGAATTACTACGGCCCCTACGCGGCGCAGGAGATTTTCCGGGAGTTTGACCCGCAGGCGCTGGGGATTACGCCCCTATTTTTTGAACATGCGTTCTATTGCCCCCGCACCCAGGGGATGGCGACCCGTAAGACCAGCCCTAGCCCACCGGAGGAGTGGATTCACCTGTCGGGGACGAAGGTGCGGGAGTTGTTGCGGCGGGGGGAAGCACCTCCCCCGGAATTCAGTCGGCCTGAGGTGGCGGCAATTTTGCTGGCGGCCATGCGGGATTAGAGGGGGGGCAGGATGGGGTATACCCGGCGTTCTCTGCTGCAAACGGCACTGCTGACGCTGGGGGGTACCCTCGCGGGGGCGCGGCGGGTATGGGCCACCCCCACGTCCCGGAAACTGGCGCTGTTGGTCGGCATCAACCAGTATCCCCAGGAGTGGAAAATGCCGCCTTTGGCAGGGTGTGGGACGGATGTGTGGCTGCAGCGGGAATTGCTGTGCGGTCGGTTTGGGTTTGCCCCGGCGGATGTGCTGACCTTGACGGATGCCCAGGCAACGCGGGCGCAGATTGTGCAGGCGTTTGCGGAACACCTGCGCCAGCAGGTACGGGCGGGGGACGTGGTGGTGGTGCATTTTAGCGGCTACGGCAGTCGGTCGGGGCAACCCACGCTGTTGGCCCAGGATGGGGGGATCGGCGAGGCAGAATTGCTCAGTTGGCTGCGGCAGTTGCCCACCGACCAGGTGATCACCGTTTTGGATACGGGGTACGACTATCCGGGGAGTTTTGCCTGCGGGAATGTGCGGGTGCGCGCCTGTCCGCCGGTGCCTTTGGCCGAAAGCGCCCCGCAGCCGCAGGGAACGTTGCGTCCCCCAGGGGTGTTGTTTCGGGCGGCGCGCGCTGGCAGTGTGGCCACGGAAGCCCTCTGGCCGGGGTTTAGTGCCGGGACCCTGACCTATGCCCTCACCCAAACCCTGTGGGGGACGACCCCTGGCCCGATTTTGGTGGACGTGGCTGCCCAGATTGCCCAAACGGTGGGGTCGCACCAGGCCCCGGAAATGGTGGGGTCGCCCCAGAGTCTGCCGCCGACGGTGGGTGCTGCAGGCCGGGTGGTGCAGGTGAGCAACGAGGGCGCCGACTGTGTGTTGGCGGGTGTACCCCCTTGGATTTTGGCGGCGCTGGCCCCGGAGTCCCAGTTGGTCACCCAGCAGGGGGTGACGCTCTCGCTGCGTGCCCGCAGTGGGCTATTGGTCAAAACCACACCGGCGGCGCCGGTAACCGTGGGGGAATGGGTGCGGGAGCGGGTGCGGGTGGTGCCTACGAATTTGAGCTTGACGGTGGCTTTGGCTGCTGATTTGCAGCGCATCGAGCGGGTGGATGCCACCAGTGCGTTGGGGACTTTGAGCTATGTCAATACGGTCAAGGTAGGGGAACAGAGCGCCGATTGTCTGCTCGGACGGGTGACCCCCACCACCTACGGGTTGTTTTCTCCCGGCTACGACCTATTTCCCGGTACAGAAGGGGACCGGGATGAAGCGGTGAAAGCAGCCATCAAACGTCTGATTCCCCGGTTGCAAAACCTGCTGGCGGCCAAACTCCTGCAACTAACGGACAACCTGGCGGCTACCCCCTGGCAACTAACGGTGCGGCTCGTCCAGGGGGAGCAACCGCTCCTGACCCAGAGCACTGCCCCCAACCCGGCGGTTTCTTCCCCAAGTAGCGGCATTCCCACCCTGGACCCCAACCGTCCCTTGGCCTGCCAGATCAGCCATCGGGAACCCCAACCCCTGTATGCCCTGCCGTTGACGCTTCACCCCAGTCAGCCCATTACCCTCTACCCGGTTCAGGTCATTCCCCCCGAAACGCCGGTGACGGTGGCCTTGCGTCCCCCATCAACCCCTGGGTTGACGGAACTGCGGCTATTGCTGGCACCCCAGGCATGGCCTGCCTTCCTGCCTGCCGAACCCCTGCCCTTGGCGCAGGCGATTCTGAGCCACCTCCACCGGCCCCACGTCGTCAAGGACCCCCCCAAGGACACCTACACCCTGCCGGTGGACACCTGGGCCGGGCTATCCCTCCTCTACCGGGTTGTCTGAAGGCGGCGGCGCAATCTCTGCCCGTACAATACAGCGGATGTGATTGATGGCCAAATCCCCCAAGCCTAGTTCAGGACGGGAGCCATCGGCCAAGCGCAACCGTTCAAAGCGAATCCCCCGCCCCAATTCCAGATGAAACCACCCCAACCCCAAAAAAAACCGCTTGGGCTGCAACCAAGGACGTTCCGGCAGGTGATCCGTATTCGACTCCAGCGGCAACCAGCCCCGCCCCGGCCAGTACACCTCCAGCCAGACGTGGTTGAATTGGGGCAACAGGGGCACCCCCACCAACTCCGGGTGTCTGGGGCACTTGTACCGCCCCGCCGTGCGACAGGCAATGCCGTTGAGCCGCAACAGAGCCAACATAATGCCCACGTATTCCCCACAGGAACCCGTGCCCCGTTTGAGGGCGATATGGGGTGGGTCAATGGTACTTTTCATCCGGTAGCGCATCCGGTCATAGACGTAATTGCGAATGGCCAGCAATTTCTCGGCAAACGTCTCAGCGCCGACGACCGCCTCCCGGGCCGCCTCCTGAATAAGCGGTTCATCCATACTCAAGTCGTCGTCATCTACCAAATAGGCCTGCAACTCCGGTGCCAAAGGCGGCACGCCCGGCAAAGGGAGGATTTGGTATTTGATGCTAAAGACCTCCAATTCCGCCCGCCAGCCAAAAATGACCCCCGGCTGTGGCCCCAAACGGGCAAACCGAAACACCGCCACCGGTTGTCCCTGTTCTTCTTCCAGCGTAAACGGCACCCCCACCGGCTCCACCCACCGTACCCGTTGCCGTGCCGTCGTCGCTGGCAGGGCAATCCGCCATTCCACCTGGGTCAATTCCACCGGCTCTAGGGGCGACCACTCCTCCACATAGGACAATTCCAGGACATAGCCATTGCTGAGGGTGTAGTGCCCCTGGGGATAGTTGCGAAACACCAACGGATGCACCCACACCCGGTCGCGAAACCCCAACCGCCAAGGTGGGTTGGCATTCGGCTCATCCCGGATGTAGGGTTCTTCGGCGGCATAGGCCACGTAGTACTGCCCCTGCCAAGCGGCCACCCCCACCGGATGTTCATAGGGCGTCAACACGGACAAAACGACCCGCCCTGTCTCCCAATCCAGTTGGTACAAGGTTTGCTCGGTGTCATCACAAAGCCACAACTGCCCCTGGAGCACCGCCAACTGGGCCACCCCCACCCCCGGCGCCGGCCAGGTCTGGACCACTTTGCCATCGGCTGCCCGGATGACCCAGATACACCCCCGGCCTTGGCTGCTGACATAGAGCCATTCCCCCCACCGCACAATGCCCTCAACCTGGTCATGGAGGGTGACAACCAGCGTCGGTTCCTCCAGATGCCACCGTCCCTCTTGCACCCGGTAGCGACTGACATACACCTGCTCCCGGTGGGTAAACCACAAGGCATCCCCCGCCAAGCTCCAACCGCCAATATCCTGCAAATAGCAGGTTGTCTCCGGATTGAGAATCCGGGTGTCATCATTGGCCGGATTCAGGTAGGCCAGGTAACCCGAACGGGGGTCCACGGTCAACACCCCTTCCTGCCAGGCAACCAGCCCCCGCATACTCCGCAAAGCGTGGGGGTAAAGGGTGCGAAAACCCGCAGCAGCCATGCCCTATGTCCCAAAAGATAATCAATCATTATGACTCAGTTAGGAAAAAATCAAGCCTGGCGGGTTTCCCCCCACCCATCGTTCCGTTATCATAAGGATTAATTAAGAAATGTGAATAAACGGGGGGGCCTATGGTTGCGACGGTCACAGCGCCCAAACGGTTAACGTTACAGGTAGAAGCCATTGGTTTGGATACGACGGCCATTCGGTCTTTGGATTGGGATCGCGACCGGTTTGATATTGAATTTGGGTTACAAAACGGCACAACCTATAATTCGTTTTTGATTCAGGGGGAAAAAACCGCGTTGGTGGATACGTCCCATGCCAAGTTTCGGGATTTGTATCTACCCCGCCTGCAGGAATTGGTGGACCTGCGCCAGCTGGATTATTTGATCATTAGCCATACGGAGCCGGATCACAGCGGTTTGGTGCGGGATATTTTGGCCTTGGCGCCCCAGGTGACGGTGGTGGGTTCCAAGGTGGCGTTGCAATTTTTGGACCACCTGGTGCATTGTTCGTACCAGCGGCAAGTGGTCAAGCAGGGGGACCGTTTGGATTTGGGGCGGGGGCATGTGTTGGAATTTATCAGCGCCCCCAATTTGCACTGGCCGGACACCATTCTCACCTGGGACCATGCCACCCAGATTCTGTTTACCTGTGATGTGTTTGGGATGCACTATTGCCGGGAGACGCTCTACGACGAATCCCTGCCCGAAATTGAGGCGGATTTCCGTTACTACTACGACTGTTTGATGGCTCCCAATGCCCGTTCGGTGCTGGCGGCGTTGCAGCGCTTGGCGGCGGTGGGACAGCCGCGGTTGGTCGCCACAGGGCATGGGCCGTTGTTGCGCCATCACATTCCCGATTGGCTGAGCCGCTACCGGGATTGGAGTCAAAATCAGGGGCAACCGGAGCGCACGGTGGCCATTTTTTATATTGCTGACTATGGCGACAGCGACCGGCTCTCCCAGGCGATTGCCCACGGGGTGACCAAGGCGGGGGCGACGGTGGAGATGGTGGATATGAAGTCGGCGGACCTGCAAGAGGTGCGGGAGTTGGTCGAGCGCAGTCAGGGGTTGGTGGTGGGGATGCCGCCGGTGCGCGGGGATTTTGCCCCCCATATCCAGGCGGTGATCGGCACGATTTTGGGTTCGGTGCAGGCCAAGCAGCGGGTGGGTTTGTTTGAATCGGGGGGCGGGGAGGATGAGTCTATCCATTTCCTGGCGGCGAAGTTTCGGGATTTGGGGTTAGGCGAGGCCTTTCCACCCCTGCGCTGGGACGGGGAACCCACGCCTGCGGTGTATCAACGTGCGGAGGAAGCGGGCACGGATTTGGGGCAATGGGTGAACCGGGACCGCACCATCCAACAGATGAAATCCCTAGACAGCGACCTGGACCGGGCCTTGGGGCGCCTAAGCGGCGGTCTGTACATTGTCACGGCCCGTCAAGGAGAACGCAGCGGAGCGATGTTGGCCAGTTGGGTGGCGCAGGCCAGTTTTCAGCCCTTGGGTCTGACGATTGCCGTCGCTAAAGACCGGGCGATTGAAGCGCTGATGCAGGTGGGGGACAAGTTCGTGTTGAATGTGCTGGAGGCGGGCCATTACCAACACCTGATGAAACACTTTTTGAAGCGGTTTGCGCCGGGGGAAGACCGGTTTGCCGGGGTGAAAACCCAACCGGCCAGCAATGGGTCGCCGATTTTGACCGAAGCCCTGGCTTACCTCGAATGCACGGTGGCCAGCCGGATGGAATGTTCGGATCACTGGATTGTGTACGCGACGGTGGACACGGGACGGGTGGCCAAACCGGATGGGTTAACCGCCGTACATCACCGCAAGGTCGGCAACCATTACTAAGGGGTCTGGGGTCGCTGCCCAGAAACTGCCCGCCGTAGCCGGTGACGATGCGGGGGCCCGATGGAGTCGGTGTTTCAAGGCGGGGTTAAGGACATTGCCTTGCCGCGCCAAGCCGGTCAGGGCCGGTGCTTCCCACTCCGCCGGCGAAGGTGACGCCTTGGGGTTATTGGGGATGGGCTGGGCCAGGTCGGTGACCCCCACAGTGGTGATCACAAACGGCCAAGCAGCGGGGTTGAAACAGCCCGGCCCATTGCCGGTGGAGCACATCGGGCGGGAGTTGGACCAGCAAAGCCAGCGCGATGTTTGCCTTGGACCAAGAATTATAGCTAAGCATACAAAGGTTGACATGATATGGGTCGCTGGGCGTAGCCATGAATCTTCAGGCGACAACCTTAACCTACCTAGCTATAACGCTGCTCGCCACTGCCAAGGGGTTAGGGCCAGGGAACCTCAACAGGGAGTGCTGCTGTCATAAGAAGCGTGCATCTGCCAACCGGAGTTAAGGAGTGAAGGGAATGCGTTACGCCCTAGTTGCAGGCTTGCTCCCTGCCGTTGTGGTCACGGTGGCGGTACCGGCCTATGCCCAAGACGGGGAAGAACAGATTCAAAACGCCATTGATACCTTTGCCTCATTCATGGCCAACCCCAACCAACGGATTCCCAACAGCGTCCTCCGCCGCGCCCAGGGAATTGCCATTATCCCGAATGTCACCACCGCCGGCTTTATTTTTGGCGGCACCGGGGGCGCTGGGATTCTCACGGTCAAAGATGAAAAAGGCCGCTGGAGCAACCCCATTTTTGTCACCCTTTCCGGGGGCAGTGTGGGGCTGCAAGTGGGCGCCAAATCCTCGGATATTGTGCTGGTATTTATGAACCAACGGGCCGTGCGTACCGTTTTGCGCCAGTCGTTTAATTTGGGCGGGGATGTGGGCGTCGCCGCCGGGCCGGTAGGGGGCCATGCGGTCATGCCCACAGATGCACCGGGCAATACGGACATTTTTGCCTACTCCCGCAGCGCCGGTCTGTTTGCCGGGGTGAGCCTGGCGGGGAATAAAATTGCCTATGACCGGGAGCGCACGGAAGAATTTTACGGACGCTCGCCTCTGACTGCCCAAACCGTGTTCAACGATCCCAGCCTTCCGGTCGTGCCGGTGGTGGAGCGCCTGCACCAAACCTTGAACCGCGCCATGCAATAACCTATTTCGCTTCCTGCCAATTCGCGCCCCGGTGCATCGCCACGGCCAAAGGCACGCTCAGGGAAACAGCCTGTGCCATGACCTGCGGGATTTGGACCTGCAAGGGTGGCCATTCATCGGGGGGAATTTCAAATACCAACTCGTCATGCACCTGTAACAATAAACGGGCTTGATAGTTGGCCAAGAGTTGGTGGATGCGAATCATGGCTATTTTGATAATGTCGGCGCTGGAACCTTGAATCGGGGCATTGGCTGCCGCCCGCAACCGCCCTGCATCCACCGGGTTGATGTGTTTTTGCACCATCTCCCAATCCACTTCGGCTAACGTCTTCCCCCGCAATTGTTGCAAGAGGGGACTGGTGAAATGGAAATACCGCCGTCGCCCGGTGATGGTGGCCACATAACCCTGGACAATGGCCTGGCGTTCCGTATTTTGTAAGTAAGCAAATACCGCCGGATAGCGCCGGTTAAACCGCTCAATAAATGATTTCGCTTCGGCAAAGGAAACCCCCGCTTCCCGCATAAAACGCTGGGGTCCCATGCCATAGATCACCCCGTAATTAATCACTTTGGCCAAGCGCCGTTCTTCGGGGGTAATCGCCTCTTTCTCAAACAACAATTGCGCCGTGATCTGGTGAATATCTTCCCCCCGTTGAAACGCCTCAAGCAATACCGTTTCCTGGCTCAAATGGGCCAAAATCCGCAACTCAATTTGCGAGTAATCTGCCGCAACCAACCACCACCCTGCTTCAGGAATAAACGCCCGGCGAATTTGCCGGCCCAATTCGGTGCGAACAGGAATGTTTTGCAAGTTGGGATGCGAAGAAGATAAACGCCCCGTCGCCGTCGCTGTCTGGTTGAAATCTGTATGCACCCGCCCGGTATCGGGACGGCACAAAGCGGCCAACGCATCCACATAGGTAGATTTGAGTTTTGCCAAGGTGCGGTGTTCCAAAAGCACATCAATTACCGGATGATCCCCTCTGAGTTTTTCCAATGTGGCCGCATCCGTAGCGTAACCCGCTTGCGTTTTGCGACTCTTTTTTTTGTCCAAACCTAATGTTTCAAAAAGCAAGGTGCTCAGTTGTTTGGGAGAATTGAGATTGCATGGCTGTCCCACCAACGCCTGCGCTTGCGATTCCAAATTGTGCAAGGCTTGGTCAAATTCCTGGGCAAGCTGTTGAAGAAAGGCCAAATCCAAACGAATCCCCCGGTATTCCATCGCCGCCAAAACCGGTTCCAATGGCAGTTCGATTTCATAAAAAACACGTTCTAATTCGGGGATATTGGCCAGTTCTTTCTGGAGGATGGGCGTAAGATGAAATACGCTGTAAACATCCATGCCGCAATAGTTGGCAACCAGGGGAATGGGTACATCGGCAATCGTCTGCCCCTTGGGCACCAAATCCTGATAGGAAGTCGCTTGGATGCCCAGATATTTCGCACTTAAATCCCCCAGATTATGGCTTCCTTCCGGGTCAAGAACATAACTGGCCAACAACGTATCAAACACCACTCCCTGCAAACAAATGCCCTGCGCCCACAAGATATTCCGGTCGAACTTCGTATTTTGAAACACCTTGGGGGCCGCCGGATTTTCCAAAATGGGTTTGAGGTGGGTCAACACCACTTCTACAGGGAGTTGTTCACCCTGGCGATGCCCCACCGGAATATAGGCCACCTGTTCTTTGTCCCAACAACAGCCAATCCCCACCAGTTGGGCATCCCTAGGGTCAAGCGCAGTGGTTTCCGTATCCCAGGCAACGGGGGTTTGGGTGCAATTGTGCAGGGAATCGACCAGTTGTTCCAATTGGGCAAGGGTGGAAATAATCTGCACGTGAAACGGGGGAGTTGCCTTGGGCGCCGATGCGGTATCTGCCGCCGTAAAAAAGGCCAACGCCTCATCCTCTGCCCCAGAGGCAACCCCACCCAGACGCACATAAAGTTGATCAATCTGGCGCTGAAACGATTGCAATTCCAGGGCGGTCAACAGGGGCATCACTCTGGCAATATCAAACCCCACCAAACGGCAGTCTGACCAGTGAACATCCAGGGGCACATCCTGACAAATGCGCGCCATGAATTGGGAATGATAGGCCGCAGTTTTGCCCTCTAAAAGTTTCTGTCTTTGGGCTTTGGGTAACTCGTCCACATGGGCATAAAGTTCATCCAAAGTGGCATATTGCTGAAGCAGGGCCACTGCTGTTTTTGGCCCAATCCCCCGCACCCCCGGAATGTTGTCCGAACTGTCGCCGCACAGGGCCTTATAATCCACAACTTGCGCCGGCGTAATGCCCAATTTCGCCACCACCGTTGCCGGAGTAACTTCCACAGGCCGACCGGTTTGGGAATTCAGATGTAAAACATGAACCCGCTCATTGACCAACTGAAACAAATCCTGATCCCCAGAGAGAATTTTCACCGGCAAACCATCGTCCGCCGCCTGTTTGGCCAACGTCCCCAACACATCATCCGCTTCGTAACCCGGGGCCGTCACCACGGCAATATGCAAAGCGGCCAACAATTCGACCAAATTGGCCATATCCACCTGAAAATCCGCCGGTGTTTCCAGCCGCCCGGCTTTGTAATCCCCATCTGCCGCATGGCGAAAGGTGGGTTCGCCCCGGTCCAACGCCACCGCCAAATGGGTAAAGGCGTACTGGTCTAAAACTTCAAAAACCGCCTTCAAAAACCCGTAGGTAACACTGGTGGGAATGCCCGTTTTGGTACGCAAGCCCCCTTCCCGTCCCCTGGCAAAGGCATAGTAGGCCCGAAATGCCAGGGAATGACCGTCAACCAACAGAAGGTGAGGGGAAGTCATGGTGGGCCAGACTGCCCATGAGCCTGCAGCAATTCTAGCGCCCGTTTGACCTTTTCGGGAAACACCACCACCAAACTTCCCGCCGGTGCCTTGCTCAGCGCCGTGCGAATCGCCGTCGTTTCATCCAAAATCACCTCCCAGCGACACGCACTCCCCGCTTGGGTCACACCCGTGCGGATCAGTTCCGCGGCTTCCCCCAAGGCCCGTCCCCGCCGGTCGTCATCTTCCTTAATAATCACCCAATCAAACACCTGCCCGGCAATTGCCCCCAACGCCACCAAATCCTCGTCCCGCCGGTCCCCAGGGCCGCCAATAACCCCGATGCGTAACCCCTCATGCCAAGAGCGGACAAAATCCGCCACCGCCGCGTACCCATGCGGGTTGTGGGCGTAATCCACCAGCACATGAAAAGACCCCACCGGAATCAAATTCATCCGCCCCGGCGTCTGCTGCACCGAAGCCGCAAAACTGCGCAACCCCTGGCGAATCAGGTCCAACGGCACCCCCAGGGCAAACGCCGCCAACGCATTGGCAATCACAAACGGCACGCGCCCCCCCAACGTCAACGGCACCTCCGCCGCCCGCAGGATGCGTAAAGTCCACTCCCCATCGTAGAGCCACAAATCCCCCTGGTCGTACACCGCCGCCGGTGCGCCGCAATCAGCGGATGATCCGCCCGCAGGGAAAAATAGGCCGCCCGCCCGCGAGAATACTGAGCCATCGCCGCTACCCGCTCATCGTCCGCATTCAACACCACCGTGCCCCCCGGACGCACCACCTCGGCAATCACCCCTTTCACCTTCGCCATCTGGTCTAGCGTATCAATGTCGTAACTGCCCAAATGGTCGGCGGCCACGTTCAACACCACCCCCACATCACACTCGCGAAACGCCAACCCCGACCGCAAAATCCCCCCCGCGCACACTCGAGAACCGCCACCTCCACCAACGGGTCGTTCAACACCAACCGGGCACTCTGCGGCCCCGTATTGTCCCCCGGCTCCACCAGATAATCCCCCACATACGTCCCATCCGTTGTGGTAAATCCCACCACCTTTCCCGTCTGCTTAACCAAATGAGCCGTCAACCGCGTGGTCGTGGTTTTGCCGTTGGTCCCGGTAATGGCAATGATGGGAATCCGGTAGGGCACCCCCGGCGGAAACAGGGCATCCACCACCGGCGCGGCCACATTCCGGGCCAAACCCTGGCTGGGACGGTAATGCATCCG
>Ga0197142_1000965_pt1 | contig 26551 bp, 22 predicted proteins | sample GBS60_MetaG_FD_148614 | JGI IMG/M metagenome (GOLD analysis project Ga0197142, IMG submission 148614) | Sediment microbial communities from Great Boiling Springs, Gerlach, Nevada, United States - GBS 60_MetaG | ecosystem: Environmental > Aquatic > Thermal springs > Hot (42-90C) > Sediment... | reverse complement strand
AAACGCCGGTGAGCCTTGCTCACCGGCGACTGGTGCCGGAGGCGGGATTCGAACCCGCGACCTAACGATTATGAGCCGTTTGCTCTACCGCTGAGCTACCCCGGCACGGCACTCAAGTGTACCACTGATGAACCAATTAGTCAAGATGGACAATAAGCGTAATCGTTAGTGAGGCAATAGGCTGTCGGAGAGGAGAACCGATCAATACGCTTGCTCGCATAACCGTTAGCAACTGACGCACTTTCGGTATTGGTGAGCACAACGCGGTGAAAATGCCACTCGTCAACGGAGCAGTATTGCTCCGCAGGGAGAGCATGACATAAAGAGACGGAATCGAATTTCCTGCATCATCGATTCCCGCCTTAGTTCGGCAATCATCTGGTAATGTGGTAATGTGATACAGGGGGCCAATCTCTGGTTAGTACACTGACATAACCGGAATAGCGGCTATACCTGCGGGAAAAACCTTTTAAACCCTTCCCCGATAAACGTTGAACAATCCCTAGATGATGATTTGGCTTTTCACCAGTTTTTGCGCGTGATATATTTATTGACAACGGCAATCGTGTCGAAGATGTCGGTAGACATCAACAACAAGTAATCAAGGTTCCTGACAACGGAGAGCGTTTTCTGGCGCTTTCTGTTCCCGGTGGAAATCTTTTTGCATCGTGTATGAGCTATGATACAATTTTAATCTCATAACGGACTGTAATCCGGTATCCCTGGCATAGATGGAAATCCCAAACCTCTCGCATCATCGCCCACGAAACCGACAGGCAGGACATCACAGCATATCGGAGATAATATGGCGCTTGAACAACTGAAAGTAAAGGAAATCGTCAGGCAAGCGGTCAGCAAGAATGTCGATATCCCCGAATTCCAGCGAGAGTTCGTCTGGGATACAGAACAGGTCAAAAAACTGGCCGAATCGCTTTACCGCAACTATCCAGTCGGTTCATTTCTCCTTTGGGATTCTTCCCAATACCAGGAAGCCAAGACTGCTCAGGGCACTCAGGCTTCCCTCTGGATTGTCGATGGTCAACAACGCACGACGGCGCTCTGTCTTCTTCTAGGGCAGAAGCCGTACTGGTGGAATGACGCCGAAAGCTGGAACGAAGCATTGGAACGCTATCAGGTGATGGTCAATCTCCTTCCAGAAGACGACGATGACCGCCTGGAATTTGCTCTGCCCAACCCCATTCGCCATCGAGATCCGCGCTGGATCGACGTTCGTCGGGTCCTTGCCGTCGAAAAAGTGGAGAACCTGACCCCTCTGGCTCAAGAGATAGCGAGATTGATGAACGATGATGCTGAGAAAACGATGGAAGTGTTTGTCAAGGTTCATGGTCGACTCCAGCGTCTCTGGCAGGTTCGGGAGATTGATATTCCCATCATCAAGATTAGCCACGAGATAGAGGACGTAGCAGAGATTTTTGCTCGCCTGAACCAGGAAGGAACACGAGTCCGAGAGGCTGATGTTGTGCTGGCGCTTGCGGCTGTACGAAACCCAGGTTGGGTGCGTGAGCAGTATCTGCCGTTCCGAAACGACCTCGAGGATACAGGTTGGGACCTGGATGCCGGTGTCTTTGTTCGAACAATGACCGGTATAGGGAGAGGACGGGCGCGACTTATCGAGGTTCCGAAGGACTTCTGGCGACCGGAAAACCTGCCTCTGGTCTGGCAATCTGCTCAAGAAACCATCTCCGAGGTTTTGAAGAGGCTGGCTGAATTCGGTATTGTGTCTGCTGATCTACTTCCTTCGACAAACAGCCTGATTCCGCTCTTTGTTTTGCACCATAAGTGGAAGGAGTCGCAAGGCTACCGTTTCGAGCGAGCTTTGCATTGGTTTCTTCTGGCAAACCGGGACGGGCGGTACAGCGGTTCTGCTATTACCAGTCTGAACGAGGACGTTCGCGCTATTACAGAAGCACCGAATTTTGAGCAGGCCATCCAGGATTTGCGAAAACGCCTGCGCGTATCCTCAGAAATTGCGGAAGACGAATTCTTAAATCGCTATGACCGCGCCGGTTACCGCTTCTTGCGGCTCATGCTCTATCTGATCCTCTTCCGCCGCGAAGCGCGTGACTGGGTAGATGACACCCGCATAGGATACGATAAATCTGGTGTCCCTATCGCCACAGGATTTGAGCCTCAATGGCATCATATTTTCCCGCGCAGCGTGCTGGCAAAGTTCCAGAACAACAGCAACGATATTCACGCTTTGGCAAATATCACGGTGATAAATGAACGGACGAATGTCAGCAAACTGGCAGGTAAGGAGCCTGCAAAATATATCGAGAAGTTCCGTATTTCTGAGCAGAATCTGCGTTCTCACCTGATTCCAGAATCTTTCGCCAGGGCAGTACATAACCTGGCAGAGTTGAAAAAACAATGGGATGTACAACAATACTACCAGTTTCTGCTTGAACGGGCGCAGTTGCTGGCACAGGAGGCCAATGCATTCCTTCAGAGTCTGGAAGGAGCCTGACCGTGCCCTATGTCACGACGAGCAAACCCTACAAAAAATTGTTTGGTGTAGCAGCGGTACAGCTCAGCGTGCGATCAGGTTCGGACGATGGAACGCACGACATCGGTTCTGGTATGGACATCGGGTGACAGGGTACAGTGGCCGTACCGAAGGAAAGGAGCGATAAACACTACAACCCTTCCTCTCTCAAAATGAAAGAGGAAGGGTAAGAATTTTTTCCGACGTGCTCAGATTATGAATATGAGCGATGAAAGTGGAGGTAAATGACAGCGCACCAATGAACCAACACTGCTCATTCCAAATAATCGCGCAAATGCTGACCAACCTCCGGACTACGCAATCGTCGTAGCGCTTCGGCTTCGATCTGCCGTGCCCGTTCACGGGTCATACCGAGTGCTCGGCCAACTTCTTCCAGCGTTCGACGGCGACCGTCCAGGAGACCGTAGCGCAAATCGATGATTCGCCGTTCGCGGTCGTTGAGCTGGTCGAGGGCTGCCCAGAGATCACGACGTAGCAGCTTTTGCGCCGCTATTTCACCGGGTGTAGGCCGTTCTTCGTCGGTCAGAAAGTCACCAAGTGTATGCTCGCCATCATCACCGACCGGTGTTTCGAGGGAAACCGGTCGCCGTGACGCTTCGAGGATACGCTCAATCCGTTCGACCGGCTGACCAAGCGCCATCGCAATCTCTTCTGCGGTGGGTTGGCGTTCGAGCGATTGAGCAAGACGCTCAGCGATCCGCTTCACCTGACCAACCGACTCGCTCATATGCACCGGTAGCCGGATTGTGCGCCCTTGCTCGGCCAGTGCTCGCGTTACCGCCTGGCGAATCCACCAGGTGGCATACGTGCTGAAGCGGTTACCTTTGTGGTAATCAAACTTCTCAACTGCCCGCATTAACCCTATATTCCCTTCCTGGATCAGATCGAGCAGGGCCAGACCGCGACCAACGTACTTCTTGGCAATACTGACTACCAGACGCAGATTTGCCTGAATTAAATGGCGGCGAGCCTCTTGACCACGCTGAACGGCCTGAAGTAATTCGTAGCGTTCCTGGGGGGTTAGATCAACGGCACTGTTCAGACGTGCTTCTGCCTCATTCCCACGCTCGATCTGTTCAGCTAACTCAACTTCTTCAGCAGCGGTTAGTAACGCAACACGCCCGATCTCTTGCAAATAGTGTTGCACAGCATCGAGTGTCGGTTCTGACCTATCAATATCACTCAGATCGGGAGAAAACAGTGTTTCTTCGTGCCCAAAACATTCATCGTGCTCGTGGGTATAGAGCGATATCTCTTCTTTTTCCCAGCTTGATGGTCGACGCTTGAGCATTGGTGGGCACTCCTGCCTAACTATGCAACCAAGGGACAAAACAGCAAATCTCTCCGCCGTTGCGGAGACGCCACCAGAGGCACCCAGCACGTAACGAAACGGGGTAACGTGTGAGGTGTGAACCGTCGAGGATGTGACGGTTTACGCTGTTACATCTAATAACAGCACTCGTTAGTATACGAGCAATAACACAATTTGTCAAGTGCTTTGCACACCATTTGTTCACCTGAAGGTTAGCCCAATTCGCTGATCCGAAGCGCTACTTCAGCAGCCACGCGCGTGTTGTTGCGTAACAAGGCGATGTTGGTTTCAATACTCTCACCAACTGTCTCTTCCGCCATTGCTGCGAGCAGGAAAGGAGTTACTGCCGGCCCGCGCACACCCGCCGCTTCAGCTCGCGCCAGTGCCCGACCAATTGCCGCTTCAATCACGTCACGGTCAAGCGCATACTGGGCCGGTGGTGGCACACAGAGTACCATACCGCCCGGAGCAGCAAAGGCATTGTAGCGGCGTTGGATACGCCACATCCGTGCGGCGGTCAACGCATTATCGGCCACTGCGGCTACCGGCAGGCCACTCTGGGGGGTATAGAAAGCGGGGAACTCAGAAGTTTGGTAGCCAACGACCGGTACCCCATGGGTTTCAAGGTATTCAAGCGTAGCTGGTAGATCAAGAATGGCCTTTGCACCAGCGCAGACAACTAACACCGGCGTGCGACTTAATTCGGTCAGATCAGCACTGACATCCCAACTATGAATTGCCCCACGATGAACGCCACCGATCCCGCCCGTCGCAAAGACTTCAATACCGGCAGCCGCAGCCAGCGCCATAGTCGCAGCAACCGTCGTTGCGCCGTCAGCGTGATCTACAATGGCTGCTCCGATGTCGCGCCGACTCAGCTTACGCACTCGTTCACCACCTGCGGCCAGTCGCTCCAGTTCATTCCCATTCAACCCGATTACCGGCACACCCTCAATGAGACCAATCGTTGCCGGCACGGCACCCGCTGCCCGAACTTCGGCTTCCAACCCCTCGGCAACGGCCAGATTGTGTGGGTAGGGTAAGCCGTGACTGATGAGGGTACTTTCAAGTGCAACAACAGCACGGCCCTCTTCGAGAGCAGTAGCGACTTCTTCGGCAATGCGCAACATACACAGTTCTCCTCGTATACCTTCCGCAGGCATAAACGCTCAATGGCGCGACGTTTTACACATCTGGAACAATTACTCCATCGCGATTGATCTGAAACGCTGTGATCCCGTGTTGTCTGGCTTGCAGCAGATCGGTTGGGCCTGGATCGGCCAGCGCAACGGAAACCTTGATTCCGCTGCGCCGAATTGCCAGCAGGACCGGTAGGATACGCACACTGAGCGAACTCGTAATCAGCACCAGTGTCCCACCGCGATTCAGGGCCAGATGACCCAAGAGCACATTATCAATCGGCTCACCATCGGTTGCCGGCTCGATCCGGCCCAGCCTGAGCAGGATTTCGCGTAGATGCTCGACACCAGCAGCTGGCGCCAGAGTTGCCACAGGCTGACGCAGCAACGGATCATAACCGTTGCTCTGAAAACCAACGGGCTGACGCCGATAGATCAAGGCTGCGGCCAGTGAAGCAGCCGCAACGACTGCACGCTCACGGTTGTCATACGAAAATCGACCGGGGTATTCGCTTTCCGCGAATGCCAGCACGATCAGAGTTTCACGGGCGATGACCGGCGCTAGTTCACGAATCTGAAGATCACCCACGCGGGCACTGGTCTTCCAATCGATGCGCCGCGGCGGATCACCTATCTGGTATTGACGGACCCCCATCTTCTGCGCCGGATCGTCGAATAAGCTCAAGTGGTAACGCTCCTGACTGTAGGGCAACGCGGCTGGTACATAGAATGTCTGGAACGGCAGCACTGTTGGCACGATAGTCAGTGGCGTTTGTTGCGGTTCGCCAAGCTGCACTTCATTGATCGCGAACACCGAACCGACCCACATCTTGAGCGGTCCGAGCCAGTACAGACCACGCTGCCGCCCCTGGATTGAGTAGCGGAGTGTGCACTGTTGGCCCGGACGTAAGCTCACGACCCATTGCCGACGCGGTATCTCACTCAGGCTGGCAGGAATGTCTTCACGCACAACCAGGTACGGCAGTGGCAACCATCCGCGGTAGATAATCCGTAGCACGACATCTGCCTTTTCAGCGGGCGATAATGCCGAGGGAACGGATCGTTGCCATGAAATCTGGTTATAAACAAGCCGTGGCCAGACCCAGGCGGCCATCTGTAAACCAACCAAAGCAGATACTACTATCCCGATGACCAGACTCGGATCGAGTATCATCCAGACGATGGCAATAATGGTTATCGAGCGGAGCAACGTCATAGCCGACCTACATGCGGAAGACACCAAAGCGGGTCGGCGGTATCGGAGCCTCGGCTGCCGCTGCCAGACCGAGCGCCAATACCCGCCTAGTCTCAATCGGATCGATCACCCCATCATCCCACAAACGGGCACTGGCGTAGTACGGATGTCCCTCTTGTTCATACTTAGCCAGAATCGGTGCCATAAAGCGCTCTTGCTCTTCGGGGGTCATATCCTGACCACGGGCACGCAGATTATCACGCCGGATAGTTAGCAGCACGTTTGCCGCCTGCATTCCCCCCATCACACTGATACGAGCATTAGGCCACATCCAGAGCTGACGCGGTTGGTAGGCTCGCCCACACATGCCGTAATTCCCGGCCCCAAAACTACCGCCGACAATGACGGTGAATTTTGGCACGTTTGCGCAACTCACTGCGGTCACAAGTTTGGCCCCATCTTTGGCGATTCCACCATTTTCATACTGCTTACCAACCATGAAACCGGTGATGTTCTGCAGAAAAACTAACGGAATATTGCGGGCACAACACAATTCGATGAAATGTGCACCCTTGAGTGCACTTTCACTGAATAGAATACCATTATTGGCCAGAATCCCGACCGGAAAACCCTCAATGTGGGCAAAACCACACACGAGCGTTGTACCATAACGCGCTTTGAACTCATGGAAACGACTGCCGTCTACAATGCGCGCAATCAATTCACGAACGTCGTAGCTCTGACGGAAATCACGGGGCAGAATACCATAAATCTCACGTGGATCGTAGCGCGGCGGTTCAGGATCACGGAGTTCCCATTGCGCACGCTGGCGAGGACCTAGATGAGCCACAATATCACGCACGATTGCCAACGCTTCGCGGTCGTCATTGGCGAAGTAGTCGGCCACACCGGAGACACGAGTGTGGACATCAGCGCCACCCAACTCTTCAGCGGTAACCTCTTCACCGGTCGCTGCTTTGACCAACGGTGGCCCACCTAAAAAGATAGTACCATTCCCTTTCACAATCACCACTTCATCGCTCATCGCCGGTACGTAGGCACCACCAGCGGTACAACTGCCCATAACGCAGGCAATTTGGGGAATACCCTCGGCTGACATCTGGGCCTGGTTGTAGAAAATACGTCCGAAGTGGTCACGGTCGGGAAAGACTTCACTTTGCAGCGGTAAATAGGCTCCGCCGCTGTCAACCAAATAAATGCACGGTAACCGATTTTCACGGGCAATTTCCTGAGCGCGCAAATGTTTCTTGACGGTAAGAGGAAAATAGGTACCGCCCTTGACAGTCGCATCATTAGCGATGATCATCACCGGCCGGCCGGCCACCTGACCGATACCACAAACAATACCAGCCGCCGGAACTTCTTCATCGTAAACCTTATACGCAGCCAGCGCACCAATTTCAAGAAACGCACTATCAGGATCAATCAGGGTATCAATGCGATCACGCACGAACAGCTTGCCACGTTCTTCATGACGTCGACGCTGCTCGGCGCCGCCACCCTGACGAATTTTGGCTAACAATGTGCGCAAGTCGGCTGCTAACGCCTGATGATAAGCAAAATTGGCCTGGAAGTCAGGACTGTTAGTCTGAATGTGCGAATGAATGATCGACATAGCCGTCTCTCCGACAATTACAGCAGATTCTTCAGCTCTTCGGCAAGCTTGCGCGTCATACCAGGTACGGAGGCAATTTCATCGATGCTGGCCCGCCGAATACCTTCTAACGAACCGAACGCCTTGAGCAGCGCTCGCTTCCGCTTCGGCCCGATCCCCGGAATATCTTCGAGTGGTGAACGAAGCGCAGCTTTACTACGCAATTTGCGGTGATACGTGATAGCAAAGCGATGCGCTTCTTCATCGATCCGCTGGATCAGCGCCAGGGCTTTGCTATCGCGGGCCAGCACGATCGGTTCACAGCCTATGCGTACCAGATCAAACCGGTTACGATCAGGCCCCTTAGCAACGCCAACTACCGGGATTTGGTCAAAACCAAGTTCATGCAGGGCAGCAACAACTGCCGCAACCTGGCCTTGCCCACCATCAACCAGTAAGAGATCGGGCAACTCAGCCCAACGTTCCAGCGTCTGTTGATCGGTACCGGATGAATCACCGGCCTTGGGTTCTTCTTCGGCAGCAGGTTCGGAAACGGACTGAGGCTCACCCAACGCCTCGGCTGCCCGGCGGAAACGCCGACCGATTACTTCGCGCAGTGAAGCCACATCGTTTGCCCCACTCACCGTCTTGATCTTAAAACGGCGGTAATAAGCAGGACGCGGTTCGCCGTGCTCGAACACTACCATACTGGCCACTGAATGCTGTCCCTGGGTATTTGAGACATCGTAGCACTCGATCCGGCGGGGTAGAGCGGGCAATTCGAGCAGGTCACGCAGCTCACTTAGAGCAGCAACGGCTCGCTGTTCAGAATTGAGCCACTGCTCACGAATTTCGCGCAACTTCTGGCGGGCATTGTTCGCCGCCATTTCCACCAACTGCCGCTTCTCGCCGCGTCGTGGAACGGTAATCTCTACGCGATGGCCACTCTTTTGTTGCAACCACGAAGCGATAATCAACGGTTCTTCGATATGCTCGGCGAGCAGCAGACTGGGGGGAACGGTGGGGGCGTTCTGGTAGAATTGGGTAATGAACGAAGCGAGCAATGCCTCATCGCTCTCGCCTTCCGTGCCTTGCAGCGTAAATGGCTCGGCGTTAATCAGCTTTCCGCCGCGAATGAAGAGCACCTGCACCACGGCACTCCCATCTTCGCGGGCAAAGGCAATCACATCCTGATCGGTATCAACAGTACGTAACACCTGTTGCCGTTCCGAAATCTTCTCGATTGCCTGAATCCGATCACGCAAATAGGCTGCTCGCTCGAACTCCAATTGTTCGGCGGCCTGCTCCATCTGCGCACGTAATTCACGCACGATTTGATCACTCTTGCCTTCGAGGAAGCGACACACTGCTTCAATTGCCTGCCGATAGGCTTCTTTTGTCACCAAACCAGGCACACACGGCCCCAAACAACGACGCATCTGGTAGTAGAGGCAGGGCTTCCCTTGCTTGCGATGGCGGTTGAATTTATCGTCTTTGCATTCGTAGGGTGGCCGGAACGCGAACAGCCGATTCAGAATATCGAGTGTCTGGTAGACTGAACCGGCGCTGGCGTAGGGGCCAAAATAACGGGCGCCATCGTTCAGTACCTGACGGGTGGCAAACACTCGCGGCCACTCTTCGTTGACGGTGACCTTAATGTACGGATATGTCTTATCATCTTTGAGCAGAATGTTATACGGCGGCCGATGCTGTTTAATCAGGTTCATTTCTAGCAACAGCGCCTCTAACTCGCTCTGGGTGATAATAATTTCAAAATCAGCAATATGACTGACTAACCGTCGGGTCTTACCATTGAGACTACGCGGTGAGCCAAAATATGAGCGCATACGGTCGCGCAGCCGTTTGCTCTTACCAACATACAGCAAACGGCCCTGTGCGTCTTTCCAGAGGTAGACGCCCGGTTGATCGGGAACTAAGCGGAGCCGCTCAAGAAAGGCGGCATGATCGCGTACAGCAGTATGACTGAGATCCATAATCCGTAGTATAACATTCTTGTTCGCCTGTTCAGCTATTATTCATCTTAATGGTATATTGTCAATAGTGAGGGGGAAGTGAGCACGCAGGATGGGCTGCAATCTATTGATGAAAGCCTGTCCTGCGTACTTTGTGTAGAAGTATGAGACTGGCTTACTTTCACCTCGATATCCTGTTCGCTTACCATCAGGTAGGCAGAACATAGAATCACCGCAATGAATTATCACGCACAGGTATCGACTATGGCAACCACACTCTCATCGACAAAAACTAAATCGAAACAGCAACCACGCCTACGCTATTCGCCACGCTGGATCGGGGCCGGCCTAGCAGGAAGTATGATGGCCGGTATAGCTAGCTTTTATGGTGGTTTACCCATTGCGATCACCCTGGCCGGAGCAGGTATAGTCGGTGCTGGCTATGCACTGGCAATTGAGCCGCGTCGCGTGCAGCTAAACCTTCATGAACTGAGCTTTCCCAATCTTCCTGTTGGGCTTGATGGCTTAACCATTGGTCAGTTGAGCGATCTGCACCTGGGTCATCACTACAGCTTTACCAATGCCTACCGGGCAATTGATCAATTGCTGTCAGCTCAACCAGAGATCATCGTATTAACCGGCGACCTGGTGCAGAATCGATCAGCCATTCGTCACCTACCTAACGTGTTACAGCGCTTGCAAGCTCCGCTCGGTATCTATGCCGTGCCCGGCAATCACGACTATTGGGAGGGGATGTCGTATATCGCGACAATCCTGCGTGATCACGGCATCAGGTTGTTGCTCAATCGACACTGGCTCGTCGAACGTCACGGCGCTCGTCTGCTATTGGCCGGGGTTGATGATCATTGGGATGGCAGCCCTGATTTGAAGCTAGCGCTCGGTGGCGCCCCAGAACACGATTTTCGCCTGCTGCTTGCCCATTGCCCGGATATTGCCGACGAAGCGGCAGCAGCCGGTTTCGATTTACAACTCTCAGGTCATACTCATGGCGGTCATGTGCGCTTCCCCGGACTGGGGCCACTCTGTCTTCCCCGTCACGGCTGGCGCTACGATATGGGGCATTTCCAGGTTGGCCGCATGCAGTTGTTCGTGAGTCGCGGTGTTGGCGGTTTACCGCTACGTTTCGGCTGTCCACCCGAAGTCAGCCTGTTCCGGTTGCGTCGTGTCGGCGGTTAAACCGACGATGGATAAAGCGCCACATTGCCCACACCCGCCGGTCGAGCCGTAAGAGCCACAAGCCGATGATGAGCAGTGGAATAGCAGGCCAGAGATCGATTAACGCGGTACCGTGACGAAAAGCGGGTAGATTTGCGATCAGCCAGATACATAGCGCGCCAAGGTATCCGAAGAGGCCAGCCTTGATTCCAATCAACAGGGCCAGCGTGAGGAGCGCCAACGGCAAACCGGCCGGGTGTCTGGGAATGTAACCGAACAACAGTGGCACCACTAGGAGAGCAACGCCAAGGGAAGCTAGAGCAATCGCCAGATTGCGCCGCAGGCCGGTAGGTTGCTCGAACAGTAATTCATCACGATATGGTTGTGGCATTGGCGGCGTAAGGTCATTCAGGTTGCCCGGTGGCGCAAAATCGTAACATTGCGCCTGCCATGCCAGGACTAACCCCTCTTGCGCTGCCTGATCGGCCAACGCTGCCAGTTCGGGCAAAGCGGTGAGAGGCGGTGGCAATGAAGGGAGATCGGCTGGTGCAGTTGGCAAGTGAACTGCCAGATCAGGGCTGATCGCTACTCGCTGCCGAACATAGAGTGCACAGAGCAACCCGTAAACCTGTCGCGCCCGATAGGGATCGATAAGCATCGCGTCCCGCAATGTTAGTGAGCCGAGGGCCCGCTGAATCCAGGCTGTCAAGAGTTCGTCGAGCAGGGCGCGCCCCTCTGGATCAAGCATGGTGTCAAAATCACCGGCACGTAGACGGGCACGTATCGCTTCAGGCGATTGTGTGCGGATTAATTCGATCACGCGGGCTCGATCATAGCTCACAATAGCTGGTTGAATCATAGGTATACCGGATGATAATTGAAATAACTAGCACTCATGATATTCACGCTTTTGCGCGATTGTGTCAACTCATAAACGTTCAGCACAGGGGTTTGCAGAATTCTTGCCGCCCCGTAGCGGAGACAAGGGAGATCGAAAAGAGAAGTGAGTTCCTAAAACCCGTTCACAGCGATTGAGAAGGCGTGCGGCGCCACGTTCCAAGGTGGTCTGCCGGCCACCTGTTGTCTCACCGATGATCCTCATCACCGTATCGGTAGAGACAAGTCCCAACCTCACCCTCCCGGGGAGCCCTGGAGGTGATGCTTGCGGGGAACCCGATGGCAATGGGGTGCTGATGCGCCAACCGACGGGTTCTTACCGCCCAGCGTCAGATGCAGACCAACGGCTTGCGCTCTCAGGGAAACAGCGCGCGTCGGGGATCAACGGCAGCCGGTGCGTGACATTCGTCGGTGTTGCTTCGTTTTTGAACTTGATTACCGAATATAAACCGACAATGCTGAAAACCCTGAGAGGCCTGACATCCGGCATGCGCAAGTTGCACAACGCAGCATACAGCGACACAGAGAGATACTACACGCTGTGTATCTTGCGTCATCCTCACGTTCGCATATCATACGCACTACAAGTTTATCCCATGCCACACGCGGCCAGCAACCGTTCAGGACAACCGCGATACTCATCCCAAGACAATTCACCACGGGCAATACCACCTAGAATATGCCACAAACCGGTATTCACCGGCGCGCTGAGACCATGCCCGATTGCAGCGGCTGCCACCGCTCCGTAGAGAAACTCACCCTCAGAGCGCGAACGTCCGGCGCGTAGATCGCGGAGGAGGGAAGGGTCTTTACCTCCCCGTCCTCCTGCAACACGCTGCCGTAAGATTGGATCAAGGATCAACGACGGCACCCAGCGAATGCCGAAGGCCAGCAGGGCTGCCGGATAACGGGGTAAGTTGACCGGCTTTATCCCGAGGTGTTGCATCACCATCAACGCCTCACGCACGGCTGCCCGCTCAAGGGCAATCAGACGCCGATCGGCATAGACCTGGGTAACTGACCAGTCAAGGATGGCAGCCGTAGCATTCCCCAGCATATTCAGGAGCGCTTTCGACCACTTCATCGCCCGGTAATCGGCGTAGCACCGAACGATAAAACCGGCCTTGCGCAACACTGACTCGGCCAGTGTGAGATTACCGGCACTGCCTACCGGCGCCAGCCCAATGCCTCCTGCTTTTGTCACCGTAATCGTTGTGGGGCCGGTAGCGTCAACCGAAGTCGTAATTGCCCCGGCAATGACGCGGTCGGCCCCAAAGGCTTGCGCCAGTATCTCTTCATTCCCAAGCCCATTTTGCAAGGTCAGAATAGCGGTTGGATTGAGATCGCGCAGGGTGGGAATTGCACCATTAGTGTCGTAACCCTTGACACACAGCATTGCCAGTGCCGGTTGCTGAAACGCTGATGGAAGATCGGTCGCCGTACTGGCAACAGTTAAGCCACTGAGTGTACACGCACCAATTCCGTTGACCTGCAACGGGTTCGCCTGCAATGCCGCTACTCCGTTTGGCCGCGTCAACAAAGCAACCGGTAGCGGATTACCAGCTTGAGACAGACGTGAGAGCAATAATAACCCGATGGCGCCACCACCGACAATGACAATTGCCATGAAATCCTCCTCACAAAGCCGATTATTCTTAGTATAGCGGAATATGAGGTTTTTACGGCATCGTGTCGCAGCTCGTCAGAAGTGTTTAACATCTTCAATTTTCGGTCGTACCGAGCAATGAGTGTCTTGCACATACTCACAGGGATCCCCTGGTCAGCACCATTTGCCTGAGTGCGCCCCTCGTGCTCTCTGCACCCGGAAAGGGCGGGGAGTGATGAATATGCTGCCCCTTCTGCAATCATTCCATGCTTAAAACCAGATGGAGTGTAATTTGTGGTAGCATACTATTGCAGGATTCGATACATAACAGGAAGTGGATCACTATGACAAACCCACCACAAGTAGGCGATCTGGCTCCAGACTTTACGCTTCCGAATGAGGCGGGCGAACTGGTTTCGCTCAGTCAGTTTCGCGGCAAGCGGGTTATTCTGTACTTCTACCCAAAAGATGACACACCTGGATGCACGTCGCAGGCCTGTGGCTTCCGCGATTCGTACCCCATCATCACCGAGAAGAATGCAGTCGTTATCGGCATCAGCCCAGATTCGACCAAATCCCACGCAAAATTCAAGACCAAACACAATTTGCCTTTCATCCTGCTCGCCGATGAACAGCATAGCGTGGCCGAGGCATATGGCGTATGGGGTGAAAAGTCGATGATGGGTAAGAAGTATATGGGAATCATCCGCTCCCACTTTGTTATCGACGAATCAGGGCGGATTGTACAGGCTGAGATAAAAGTCAGTCCTGCTGATAGTGTCAAGCGTGCGCTTGCGGCGTTGGGATAGCGTTATAGCTGGCGCAGCAAGACATCTTGGGGCGAACGGGCGGTAGTAATCGTTTTCATATCGATGCCCAGGGTAGTGATTGTCTGCGCCATCGCCGGTGAGATACCGGTAATCACCGCCTCGCAGCCGATCAGGCGCAATGCCTGTACGGTTTGCAGCAAACCCTGGGCAGCCATTGTGTCGAAGGTTGGTACACCGGCAACGTCGATCACAACCTGTCTGACACGACGATCACTGACGACGGCCAACAGTCGTTTCAACAACGTATCAGCACGTTGCTGATCGAGCTGACCAACAATCGGCGCCAGTAGAACGTGATCACCGATCTCAACGGTGGGTGTTTCGAGTGATTGAACCAAGTTACGCAGCATCTGCTCCGTTTGCTGGAGCTGAGCGGTCTGCTGTGCTAAGGCCTGGGCCTGTTCTTCAGCCTGCCGAGCGTGCAGGCGTGCCCGAGCTGCTTCAGCCGTGGCCTGATGAGCAAGCACTTCAAGATGTTTCATCAGGTAATAGGTTGGAACGAGGGTCAGTACAAGAATGGCAACATACAGGGTAATAGAACCGGCCCAATCTTCAATAGTATCCTGTACCATTAGCACTTCTGGGGCAACAAACGGTACATTCCCGGTTACATAGATCACTGCCGCACCTATCATTACAAGCAGTGACAATACAAACCCGATAAGACCACCAGGTATATCAAAGTAAATCAGCGCAAGCGTAATAACACCAATCCAAAGCAGACGACCACTTCCTGTCAGCCCAAAGGTAATCGTGAGAAATGTAGCAATACCGCCCAAAACGATCAGCAGAATGAGGGCACGAATGGTGACATTCAACCGGTGCAGGATAGCCGCAGCTCCAATGGCGAGGTAGGTAAGGGTATATACCCCAATGTAGGGCAACGCTCGCTCGCCCATCGTATTGTAATCTGACAACGATCCGGTTATCAACGCAATACCACCGAGTACCACAATTGCCCACAGCAAATTATTCAGGATCTGTATGCGCCATTCCTGCACAATTCTACTACCTTGTGTTGGATCATTTGCGGTAGATAACTGCGCGTTATCCATGAGTATTTCCTGGTCGTGTTCGCAAAACTTCTCTGGCGCCTTGATATTGTAGTGTCTTGAGAATAACTTATGACTTCACTGCAAAAAGGTGATCTTTCCACCACAGAGACCACGGCGATCTCAGAGACTAAAGATAATTTTATCTTTCATTGAACATAGGGTTGTGAACATTTTTCTTCCATGCGCCCAATGGCCAAAAATTATCCTTAATTATTTATAAACCTTACACGCTCTGTGTACTCTGTGTGCTCCGTGGTGAGTTTTTGCAGTGCACTCACTTGTTTTATTGTAACACTACTTATGAAATCTTTCATCAAGCAACCTTTGCCTAGTGCCAATCCGAATATCGTGTCGTCACGTCCACGACGGATGAACCCTGTCCGCTCCCACACGATGGACGACCAACCTGGCGCCGACGGAATCCCACCCACCGGCGCATCGACCTGACCACGCTGCCCGACCCGTATCGCGGCCATCGTACCGGCGGATAGGGGTACAGCGGATGCATCTGCGACCGGTGTTATATGGATAGCGGTGCATCGCGTTGGCCTCCCGCGTGGTGACCGCTGCGTCCCACCCTGGCACGTTAGCCGTCGGCACATCCTGACATCACTGCGGTCGCATCGGTACAGAGAGGGGCGACCGATGCTGACCGTCATGTTCTGGAATGAGATGTTTTAGAGAGGCTTTTAACATACCTAGGGGCGCAGGTCTTCGGCCGGCATAGCTACCGTTGAAACGGGAAGCTGCGCACCTCCGCACAGACTGCGAGCAGTTTCTTCTCTCTTTCTCTTTCCGCTCCCCTCTCTAACGCACCTCGTTCGGAGAGAATGAAGGCGTTGATCAAGATTTACACGTCTGCTAAACAACCTCACGGTTCAGCAATCCCTACGAGATAGCCGTCACGCAACTGCAACAGAAGATACTCACCTTGTTTGACAACAGGAGCTACCAGGTGCTGTTGGAGATGATAAGTAACGGCATCGACAATTGTTACCGTCTGCCCATTTGCAGCAATGAAGGGGAACGGTTGCCCCCATTCAGCCACTGCGCGCACAAATGCATACGCTCGCTGCACCGTCCAGTCGGCGGTAACGATAAAATCCTGCGGCCGTGGCGATGGGAAAAAGCTCCCATCGCCTAGCTGTGGACGTGGTTGCCAGGCCGGATCGGCAAGGTTTTGCAAGGCTATGGGAAGCATCTGCACCGCCCAAGAACCTGCCAGGGCTTCGATGGTGGAAAGTCGCTCGCCAATCGGCAGATCAAACCAGTGTTGGAGCACAATTGGGCCGTGGTCAAGCAGTTCATCCATTAGGTGAAGCGTCATTGCGGTACGAGTCCAGCCTTGCCGTAAAGCCCAAAAGAGCGGTTCTGGCCCACGCAATTCGGGGAGCGGCGATGGATGGAGATTTAGCCAGCCAATCCTGGGCACAGTGAGGAGTGCTGATGGGATACGCCACGGCCAGCATGCAACCACTGCTAGATCGACCCGCTGCTGACGCAACTGTTCACTCAGCGCCAACACTGCATTACGGCGAACCGCGTAGCGTGGAATGCCGGCCTGATCGGCGACAGCGGCAACCGTCGGCGGCGCAAGAACCATGGTCTTTGCCCGCGCATCTGCGGTCGGCAACGTGCTGAGGGTAGGTGTGCCCGGCGGCGCAGTATGGAACAGTCCAACAATTTCAACTGATAACCTCAGCAGCCCTTGCAAGACCGTCAGCGCCATCGGGCCTGGCATTGCAAACATCACAAGGCGCATAGGCATTCACTGCTTTCAGGTATAATAGATATGGTATCGTCAATTGTACGAGTGAAAGAAAAACATATGGCACGCATGGTCAAATGTGTCAAACTTGGGCGCGAATTGCCAGGCCTCGATCAGCCGCCGTTTCCTGGGCCACTCGGTCAACGCATCTACGAACAGGTATCAGCACAGGCGTGGCGTATGTGGCCGCAGCAGGCAACATTGATTATTAATCATTACGGCCTTAGTTTAGGTGATCCGAACGCACAGCGCATCCTGATGCAGGCGATGGAAGAGTTCTTTTTTGGCGAGAATGCCCAGATGCCTGAAGGATGGACACCGCCAACATCGGCACCGGCGAAGGGTGGCCCACGGCGCAAGTGATCATACTCGTTTGCTAAATCTAAACAGTGCTATGCTCACTTACCCAGCAACCGGTTGTAATTCGATCGCCGGTACAATTGTAAACCGCAGGCAAGCATGAGCAGCGCGGAGCGCTGTTTCGACAGTCGCCGGATCAGAACCTCGGGCGAAGATAAAGCCGAGATAGCTGTCCCCTTCTGGAAGTGGAACCAGCGGGTAGTTCAGAGGGGCAGTTATTTCAACGGCTTCAATGCCAGGAATAGCACGTGCTTCGTCCACACCATCAACCGCACGTAGTATTCCTGCCTGCGGAATCGGGATCATCATAACGCCACCCGCTCGACCTTCCCGACTGAGGGTGTCAATCGGTAAGCCAGCAGCCTGCCGCAAAATCAACTCTTCTAGCGTTGCATCGGTACCAAAGCGTAACGTGCGCGAACATAGACCGCCGATGCTCCGGTTCGCCAACTCGATCATCCACGGCCCACGTTCATTTATGCGAAGTTCGGCGTGGAGTGGGCCACGCTCTAAGCCAATCGCCTGCGCCGCCGATGCAGTAACCGCGCGAATAGCGGCTTGGGTCGCTTCAGGTAAGCGTGAAGGTGTAACGTAGATAGTCTCTTCAAAAAATGGCCCGTCTAGCGGATCGGGCTTGTCGAAAAGTGCCAACACCTGCACTTCACCGTTATTAATCAACCCTTCCAATGCAACCTCAAAGCCCGGTATAAAGTCTTCAACCAGAAATTCATGCTTACCTATGCCTTCAATCCGATCCAGCAGCGCATTCAGACGGCGTACCGCTGCCACAAACTGGCGCGGATTGTCAGCCCGGATAACACCACGACTGCCGTTGAGGCGTAGTGGCTTTACGACACAGGGAAACCTGACTGTCTGGGACAAAGCCATGAGATCATCGGTCGTAGAGCAGAGACGAAAGGCAGGCGACGGTACACCAGCGCGGGCAAAGAGTTGCCGCATGAGGTGCTTGTCACGGGCGGCTGCGGCTGCTGCAGGACGATTAAACGCTAATCCCAGTTCGGCGCATACGATGGCGGCCAGCTCAACCCCACTATCATCAACTGGTACAATCGCAGTTAACGGTTTCACCGCATGCAGATCGCGAATCGCCTTCAACGCTGCTTCCCGATCACGAAAGTCGATCAACAGGCGTGTCGGCAGGGGGCGGATCAACTCTGAAGGGGTATCTTCCGCAACCGTGACCTGAACATCAATCCGCCTGGCCGCGTCTAGAAAGGCCGGTAGGCGGTATGAAGATGGGGTTGTTAGCAACAGGAGATGGGGCTGCATAACCACCTCTATGAGAAAGTTCTGGTCATTGCCGTATACGCTCACCCTGCTACAAGAAGGTTGTTATCAATTGGTTACCAGATGGCTCAGCGCAGCAATACCATGGTTCACTCAAGCGTGGAATCGGTTTTGGCGCCGGTGGCACGACTGGGCGCTCACCCGGGCCAATAATCTGATCGCAGAGATCAAGCAAGCGTTGGTAAAAACTGCTGCGTGACGCGCCGCACTGTTCACTCGCTTGCGCCAACGCCATCACCTGACGCTGCAATTCATCCATTGCCGGATCAGGATGTTGCCAGGGGTAAGCCAGAGCGACCGGATCGAATTGCCCGACCAACGCCTGCACGTCGGGCAATTCGAGTAACCGCGAGCCTGCCGGTATGAGCAAACGCAGGCCATACTGCACCGGAGCAACGCTTTCAATCAGACCCAGCTCTGCGATACCGATCAGCAACTCTCGGTAACGTTGTCGGGTCGTCCATGGGGTAAAAGCAACGAACGTGGCATTCAGGGCAATATCATTGGCGCGCAGCAATTCAACGGCACGAACAATATCAGCTCGTGTATGACGTTTGGCAAAACGCGCCAAGATTTCATCATCGAGCGCCTCAAGCGCACTTACCACCATAATGCAGCCGGTTGCCCGCAGTTCTGGCAAAAGATGGGCGTAACGCAAAATATGCTCTACTTTGATTGTTACATCATACGTAACATCGGGAAACTCAGCGTGCAAAGCCCTAACAATCGGTAACACATGACCAGGACCATTCAGAAAATCCGGATCGCCAAAGGTGATATGGCGAGCGCCGGCTGCGACCTGAGCGCGAATGTCGGCGAGAACCGTTGAGCGAGGGACGACCCGGAAACGACCATTATAGACCGGAACGACCGGACAGTGACGGCAAAGATGCTTGCAGCCACGAGTTGCTTCCGTATAACCGGCATAGCGCATCTCGGTGGCCGTGATCAGGGTTGCATAGCGATTGAGGGGCGGCAAGTCACTCCGATCAGGTGGAATGAGATCAAGGCGATGCAGCGCTATTGTATCAATAGCTGGTGGCCGCTCACCGGCAGCTAGGCGTTGCCAGATGGCAGTCAGCACCGCTTCGACTTCGCCACCAAGACAACAATCAGCACCCGCGGCCCGCAGCATATTCGCGTTAAGTGGTGCATATAGACCGTAGCAGACGATAAATGCTTCCGGTGCAGTGGCGCGCAGGCGTGGTAAGAGGGTCAATGCCAGACGAGTAGCGGTGTGCATCGGCACCGAAATCCCAATAAGGCCAGCATTGGCGACCATCGCTTCAGTCAATGGCGTGACACTGACATCTACACAAGTGACACTAGCTCCTGCCCGACGTAACCAGGCTGCCGGTGATGCCAGACTCAGTGGTTGGTGACCAAGTTCGTAGGTCGAGATAAGTAAGACGTTCATAGAGATTATTGTACCGCAAGATACTTGAGAATATTGCAGAGCATGAAGAGCATAATCCTATCGTCGCCTGAACAATGAGGGTAAGAGTCTGAATCGCACGAGAGGCTACAGATGATTGTTCCTTGAACAGATAACCGCTCTTGCCTGGTTCGCGAACCGTGCGTCCGTGGGTATCGCGAACACCATGCTCTCCAGTACGTGGCTGCACAACACACTTAGCAACTCTCATCTTACGCCCTACGACCTCTCGCTACTCCTTCCAAACAACAGCGCCGCACGTGATAGTGCGGCGCGTTGATATTCTCGACGAGAAGATGAACTAATCACCCATCACTTCTTGCAAGGTTGGTGCAATCTGGCGCTTCTGCATATCTTCGGGCTTGACACGATGCACATTCCAAACTAACCCTAACTTTTCTAGACCGCGAATGATGTAGGCCGAGACATCGATCTGCCACCAGCGCAACCCATGGAACGCTGAACGTGGAAAGGCGTGATGATTATTATGCCATCCCTCACCAAAGGCGAGCAGACCGACAATGAAGTTGTTGCGACTGGCATCGCGTGTGTTGTAATCACGGCGGCCAAAGGTGTGGCAGATCGAATTAACACTCCAGGTAATGTGGTGAGTCAGGAAGATACGGACAAGTCCACCCCAAATCAGACCACTCCAGCCGGCAATGAGGGTCGGGATCACGATACCGAGGGCTGCCCAGATGTACCAGGTTTTTGTTACCCAGACAATAGTTGGATCTTTGGTAAGCCACTTACCGTACATTTCAATGTTGTGCTTGTGTGAGAAGAGCCAGCCGATATGCGAATGCCAGAGACCTTCGAGGGGGCTGTGCGGATCATCTTCATCATCAGAGTGAGCGTGATGCTGAATATGGGTGGAAGCCCAAGAGGTCGGATCACCTTCAAGCGCCATACAACCCATGATTAAAAATAGTGCCTTGAGTGGTGGACTGGTCTCGAAACTCTTGTGGGTAAGCATCCGGTGAAAACCGATGGTAATGCCTAAACCGGATATAACGTAGAATACAATCATCAATGTTACATCGAGCCAATCAACGTATTGTTGCCAGAGCATTACCATCGCGTAGATTGTGCCCAGGAAGGGAAGCACGACAATCAGCAAGACAACAAATTTTTCGAGCGGCGACTTTTCCAGTTTTGGTTCGGTGGCAGGAACGGTGCGAGCCATAGGTTATTTACTCCTTGAGCGAAATTAGTTCTATCTGTCACAAGAATAGGGGAAGGACATCAGAAAGAGAAGTAGCGAACGGCTAAACCTGAGTCACGATCTGGCGCGAGAGGGGATGACTGGAGTAATGGGTCCAGCATGGCGATGAGATAGCGAAGACTGACAGCAAACGGTCTTCGTTTCAACTATGACTGCCTTCAGAGAGGTATGCGCCATCGTACCATGCTTGCGCCGCATCGCCCCGCCGAGACGAGTAGGGACACGGCGGCGCCGTACATGAGTACGTGACGTTCGTCGGAGGCACTCCGTTCTTGAGCGGCTCAGTCATCGAATACGAGCAGAAACAGAAAACTTAGAAACGTTCCTACGCCTACGTGATCCGATTTGCAATCTTTTTCAACCTATGGTATACTCCCAGCGTGTTGAGCGGGTTGGCCCCATCGTCTAGCGGCCCAGGACGCCACCCTCTCAAGGTGGAGATCGCGGGTTCGAATCCCGCTGGGGTCACCAGGGCCCGTCGTCTAGCGGTTAGGATGCCACCCTGTCAAGGTGGAGGTCGCGGGTTCGAATCCCGTCGGGCCCGCCAAATGAGGCGGATACAAAGGCAGCCAGCGTATGCTGGCTGTCTTTGTGTTTATGGCGTAGGAATGCGGCAGGTCGTGCCTCTTAGTACCTGATCAGAAACCCGGCTTGTTGTCAGGCGCTCAGAGTTTATACGCCTGACGACACGACGCATTGCTATCAAACAATAGTGTAGGACAACGCATGTATCACCCCTCCTTCGATGGTTCCCTACGCATGACCTGAGCCGGTAGGTTTTCGATCAAACCCAAGGAAAGAGAGAAGAAGAGTGAGCGGCAAAGGCAGAATTCTAATCCATCCGTAGCTTCCCATTCCGACGCTAGTCTACGGCCATCCTTGTTGGCTCGCCGATCATACGTCACCGTATTGTAAGAGCCTGATCAAAAAACGTTTCATTAGACACGTACCGTTCCCGTGCGGCCATTGCGTGAGGGGGTTCCAGTATTCTTTCTCTCAGCCCCACCTTCCCCCTTCCGCTCCTCGTGGAGGAGAGGAAAGGGGCCGGGGGGCAGGTGAGGGCCACCGGGCATGCACCGCAGCACCGACGCTGCAACCGGTGCAACCCTGTTCTAGCGTGTCGCGGAGACGTATGCTCTGCCTGCCAGCGTTTCCCTGAACATTATGGCGATGTTACGGTCGAGCCTGATCAACAGCCCGGGTTGTTGATCAGGCGCTTAACGTGATCGCGCAGGAGGAGAGATGGCGCTTTCGGAGCGCACACCGAAGAGGTTAACCTTTAATGACTTTCATCTCACAAAACAGTTTTTTTCGGATAGGTTCTTAACGTCTTTAATCTGCCGTAGTTTAGCAGCCTTCGACAGATGCCATTAACGTTCGTGGAATACAGCGATGGCAGCCAACAATTGCACATCACCAACGTTCGCCAGTTCGGCTGCACTCAGATTACGAACTTCAGATGGCGATATAACAGGCGCTTCGAGGGGTTGCACGACGACGCGGTCCGGCGTAATGCCCTTCCCCCGAATCTGACGACCAGTTGGGGTACGCCACTCTTGCGTACCAAGCAAGAGTTGAGAGCCGTTCGCAAGGCGGAAGGGCGTTAGAACGGTACCGGTACCGACCGTCGTCTCACCAACCAACACCGCCCGACCTGCATCCTGCAACGCTCCGGCCAGAATTTCGGCTGCACTAGCTGAACCACCATTGATCAACACGACCAGCGGCATATCCTGGGCGATCCCGGCAGTCCGAGTCGTATTGACACGCTGACTGCCGTCCCGACTCCGTTCAATCAGCACTGGTGTCTCCGCCGGTAAAAATTCACCGGCAACCTTCAGTAAGACACTGAGTAAACCGCCAGGGTTATTCCGCAGGTCAAGGATCAGCCGCTCTGCCCCTGCTGCTCTCGCCTCAGAAAGGGCGGTGCGCAAGCCATCAACAGCCTGTTCATCGAACGACGTGATCCGAATCAATGCAATCTGATCAGGCAATAATGCCCAACTGACACTCGGCACCGTAATTTTGGCGCGGGTAATGGTAAAGCGTAATAACCCGGTATCACGCCGATTCACCTCAAGAGTAACCGATGTACCAGCAGGGCCACGCACACGCGCAACCAGATCGTCAATCGACCAACCTTCAACCGAAGAACCATCGACAGCTATAATGTGGTCACCTGCTTGCAGGCCAGACAACGCTGCCGGGGAACCCTCAATGAGCGCTAGCACCAGGAGGGCGCCATTTCGTTCGCCGACGTAGATACCAATGCCCTCAAAGGCACCATTCAGCGACTCTTGCCAGATTTTGGCCTCGGTCGTGCTCAAAAAGCGGGTGTGACCTTCATCGCCGAGCGTAGCTAACATGCCATCAACCGCGCCTTCAATCATCCGATTTGGATCGGCTGCGGTAGGATCGACGTAACGCTCACGGGCTAACTGCCACACCTCCCAAAAGACAGTAAATTCGTCACAGATCTCGGTTGTTTCAGGGCAGGCAACGGTCGTTTTTGGATTGCTTAACCAGACTCCCAACCAGACACCGCTGCTGATTCCGCCGATCAAGGTCACAAGGAAGAGGGGCACGGTAAGCCAGATGGGAATACGAATTTGTAGCACACGAATCACGCCATACATAGCCTTCTTATGCCTCTTTCTGCAAGCGTCGCACTGTCTCGCCATCGAGACGCCGAATCAGCGCCAACAACAGTTGTACTGTCTGCTCAACATCACGGCGATGGGCAATTGCCGAGGTCGAGTGGATATAACGTACCGGCGGTCCAATAACCACGGTTGGTACCCCACTCCCGAAAATATGCATCCGTCCACCATCAGTACCGCCCCCTGGCATCAGATCGAATTGCAGCGGAATACCCGCTTCGGTGGCAACATCAATAACCAGATGGCGCAGGGCTGTATGGGCAATTAATGATCCATCAATAAGCAGGATTGCCGGCCCCTGGCCGAGTCGGCTCATTGCATCATCGGCGCTAACACCAGGCATATCGCCAGCAATCGCCGTATCGATAGCAAAGCCAATATCAGGTTTGACCAGATGGGTTGTAGTAGCAGCACCACGTAGGCCAACCTCTTCCTGAACATTACCGATCCCGTAAACAATGTTGGGGTGGCGCTCATTGACCAGGCGGCGAATGGTTTCAACCACAATAGCGCAGCCAACGCGATTGTCTAATGCTTTTGCCATAAAGAGATCGGGATTGCGCATCGGCAGGAATGGACCAACCGGTACAACTGAATCGCCGGGTCGTACTCCCCAAGCCAGAGCTTCGTCACGGGAAGAGGCGCCAATATCGATATACATTGACTTTTTATCAACGAGACGATTCCGTTCATCGTTGCTCAAGATATGCGGAGGTTTTGCCCCAATCACGCCGATAATCGATCCCTGCCGGGTCACAACTTCAACTCGTGTACCCAACAACACGTGATCCCACCAGCCACCAAGCGGCTGAAACTTGAGAAAGCCATCGTCGGTGATACGGGTCACGAGCAGCCCGATTTCATCAAGATGCGCTGCCAGCGCGATCCGTGGCCCATCGGGTGCACCAACTCGACGGGCAATAATACTACCCAGGTTGTCACTTTCGATCTCGCTCACCGACTCAAGATAGTGACGCATAATGGTGCGAACCGGTCCTTCATAACCAGATGCACCAGGAGCCTCGGTGAGTTCTTTCAGGAGTTGCATCATTGCATCCACAGATTTTTTCCTCGCTCAACTATTCAGGAATCGACTAATTGTTGGCGTACCCACTGTTCAGCCATTGCGCGATCAGTGATCAGACCATCGAGCGTCGCTGCCCGCAGGCGCCGTAACAGTTGTCCTAATTGCGGCCCTGGTGGTACCCCCAACCGGCGCAAGTCATCACCGTTGAGAGGTGGGCGTAACAGCCGCCATTCGTGCAGATAGCGGGCGATGTACTGCTGAATTGGTTCGTCTGTGGCGTAGTGTAGCACAGCAATCGCGGCTACGCTATAGGGCTGTAACAGCGTATCAAGACAACTTGGGCTGGATGATGCGGCAATGGTCGGTAGCTGGGTGCGCAGCGCAATCAGGTCGTTGAGCATTCGACGCACCGGGTTAGGTAAGTGGTAACGGCGCAGAAACATCATCAGCTCATCATCACTTACATCGTAGAGCAAAAGCCCGGCGATAACCAGCTCAGCAGGTACAACATTTGCCGTTCTCGCCGAATTGCGCCGGTAGCGGGCTAACCGCTCGGCCATGGTCGGTGTCCAATGCAAGCCGGGTACAATCTGGTACGTGACCCCCCACCGGTCGGCCAGTGCCACAACCGCTGCCGGATCGGGTTCACTCAATGTCAAGCAGAGTTCAGTCTGTACCCGTTCAGGGGTGAGCAGCGCCAGGTAATGAGCTGCAATCGCTTGCTGAATCTGCGCCATTGTTGCCGTATCAGGGGTAAGGTCGAGCCGAGCAGCCAGACGCAGACCACGTAACAGGCGGGTGGGATCGTCGCGCAAACTCTGCTCGTGCAAAAGCCGTAAGCGGCGAGCTGCCAGATCGGTAGCCCCCCCCAGCGGATCGAAGAGTGGCATCGGCAACAAGTCGTTGCCCTGCGCGACCAGTTGAATCGCCATCGCATTGATGCTGAAGTCGCGGCGGGAAAGATCAAGGGCTAACGGCGCCGGTTGCACTTCGGGCAAAACAGCCGGTTGTGGATAGCGTTCGGTTCGCGTTTGTGCCAGATCGATCAGCCAATTGCCAACGGTTATTGAAGCTGTACCAAATGATGGATGCCGCGCTACAATTTCGCCGCCCCAGGCATTGGCAAGGAGTGGAGCAATTTGATTAACGTCGCCTTCGACTGCCAAATCAACATCGCGACCAACTGGCACACCGAGCCAGAGATCACGCACGACACCACCAACAAGCCACAATGTTGCATGAACAGACGATGCCAGATCAGCAGCACGGGCAAGCAGATTCCGTAATGCAGGTTCAAGTTTGGTGACGAGATCATTCATGTGCGCTTGACAGAGCAGGCATTCAATGATAGGATAGAGTTCGCACGGGCGATTAGCTCAGTTGGTTAGAGCGCCACGTTGACATCGTGGAGGTCAGTGGTTCGAATCCACTATCGCCCACCAC
>Ga0197142_1000964_pt1 | contig 26563 bp, 27 predicted proteins | sample GBS60_MetaG_FD_148614 | JGI IMG/M metagenome (GOLD analysis project Ga0197142, IMG submission 148614) | Sediment microbial communities from Great Boiling Springs, Gerlach, Nevada, United States - GBS 60_MetaG | ecosystem: Environmental > Aquatic > Thermal springs > Hot (42-90C) > Sediment... | reverse complement strand
TGGCGGGGGAAAAGGTCGACAAGTACCTGTTGGTGCAGCCGCAGTTGATCACACGTGATTTCTTGCTGGCGAACAAGATCACCAATATGGACGAGCTCATCCAGGCTATGCCGGCAATGGGTGAGTCGCCGCTTAACTGGTTCCCGTGGATGTGTACGCTGGCAGGTAGGTAAGTAGTTAGGCTATAGTTGGTGTGGTGTGGGGCGTATCCCCACACCACGTAGATGATCCGGTAAGGGCCACTTGAGGAGCATAGTGATGGCTGTTCTAAAAGCGTCTGGTTTAGGCAAGGTTTTTCCTGGGGTTGTAGCGTTGGATGGTGTCGATTTAGAGCTTCGTGGTGGATGCGTTCACGCTTTGATAGGTGCAAATGGTGCTGGTAAAAGTACATTGATAAAAATTCTGACCGGTTACTATTCCTCCTATGAGGGAAAAATTGAACTAAATGGACAGGTAATCTCGATACATAAACCAGCAGATGCGTTTCGATATGGTATTGAGGTTGTTCACCAGGAAGTTGATACAACTCTTATTCCGTATTTAAGTGTTGCCGAGAACCTGCTGATTGAGAAACTTGCTACCCCTGAAGAAGGTTTCTTTGTACGTAAAAAAAGATTGCATGATGAGGCCAGGCAGATTTTACAAAAGCTACAACTTGATATCGATGTAGACAAACCGGTCGCGGATCTCTCATTACCGCAAAAACAACTGTTGGTTATCGCACGGGCTATGTCACGCAATGCTTCATTTTTAATTCTAGACGAACCCACTGCTGCACTGAGCGTAAGTGATGTAGAGCATTTATTCAACATTATACGTAAGCTGAAACAGAGAGGAGTATCATTTCTATATGTCTCCCACCGATTAGCAGAAATTCAAGAAATTGCTGACGACATCACTATTCTTCGTGGCGGAAAGAAAGTGGCTCACTTCAATCGAGAAACCTTTGAGATGTCTAAAGCAGTAGAAGCCATGTTAGGTACCCGACCTGGCAATCTCTTTCCGACACGTATTCCAACCCAAGAGCGTGAGTTAGTACTAGAAGTACGGAATATACGATGGGGAAAGCGGCTGAACAATATCAGCATTCAGGCGTTTCGCGGCGAGATTCTTGGGATAACTGGATTGACAGGGGCAGGGAAAACTGAGTTGTTAAACATTCTCGCCGGTAGTGAAAAGGCCGATCATGGTGACATCATTCTCGATGGAAAAGTTGTACACTTTCGACAACCAAAGGATGCTATTCGACACGGTATTTTTCTGATCCCTGAAGACCGTCGTCATCGTGGATTGTGGATTGAATATTCTGTTCGTACTAATATCACATTACCCTTTATCCGTGATTTCAGCTATCTAAGTTTTGTTCTACCTTTCAAAGAAATACCGCATGTTCTGCACATAATTAACCGTCTCAAACTCGTACCTCCTGATCCTGGAATGGCTGTAAAGAATCTTAGTGGCGGTAATCAGCAAAAAGTGGTTATTGGTAAGTGGCTTTTGCAGAGGGCGCGTGTGATGCTCTTCGATGAAGCCACTCAAGGGATTGATATTGGTGCAAAGCAAGAAGTATATGCACTCGCTCGTGAACTTTCACGCACATCTGCCGTAATCTTTGCTTCTTCTGATGTTGATGAAGTTCTTAGTTTGGCAGATCGTGTGCTCGTAATGCGTGATGGTCAAATTGTTGGTGAGTTTGATTCTCGGCTTGTTGCTCGTCAACAAGTCATGGAGTTAGCAATTGGTGCCGTCCATACGAAGACAGCTCATAGCATGGCTTAGTGAGGAGTAGAACATTATGACATCGGATAAAACTCCTACAGCTTCAAAACAAGTAGGTATTGCGGAAGCAAAAACACTCAATATTCATATAGGATCGATTCTTTCCCGCTTTTTCCTACGTTATGGGCTCATTCTTACCTTGATTCTAGTTTCGCTGTTCTTCTCAATTCGTACCCAGGCCTTTGCTTCGGTTGACAATCTGCTCGATATTCTGCGTGCAGTCTCTATTCTGACCATTGTGGCGCTAGGTGTCACATTTTCGGTGGTGGTCAATGGCTTCGATGTGTCAGTAGGGGCAGTGACCGGTTTGGCAGTAATTCTTTCCAGTGCTCTTATGGTCATCTGGGGTGTGCCATGGTACTTCGCGATCCTGATTTGCCTTGCCGTTGGTGTGATAATCGGTTTGTTGAATTCGTTCTTGATCATTCGACTACGTATACCTGATCTTTTGGCAACATTAGGCGTGCTTTATTTGGTGCAAGGTTTGCAGATGAGTATTACTAAGGGTGATGCTGTATATAAAGGTATGACCAATCCCTGGAGCCCCACTCGTGAAATTGCCGAAGGTGCTATTCATCCAGACTTTCTGTTCCTTGGACAGGGTTTTATCTTGTCGAGTGAGGTATTTCGTGGGGTTCCTGTACCCGTTGTGATTATGTTTGTAATCGCCCTCGTGGCCTTTATCTTCCTAGAATTTTCACGATTCGGACGTATCTTCTATGCCGTTGGTGGCAACATTGAAGCTGCTCGCCTAGCAGGTATCGATGTCAACAAAGTACGCACGATGGCCTACGTGATTAGTAGCGTACTCGCAACAATTGGTGGGTTAGTTCTGGCAGCACGGATTGGGTCAGGGGCAGTAAAGGCGGGTGATCCGTATTTGCTTGATGCAGTCGCTGCAACCTATTTCGGTTTTGCAGTGCTAAATGCGCGGCGTGCTAATGTATTTGGCACGGTATTGGGTGCAATCTTCGTAGGAGTTATGTTGAACGGTTTAACAATGATGAATATCCCCTGGTATATCCAGGACGTTATCAAGGGGTTGGTGTTGATTGTGTCACTCGGTTTGAGCTATTACACTACTCGCCGCTAATGTGAGAAGGAGTATAACGTCTATGGAACCGCAAGTTGTCGCTTTGACCGCTCAGACAGTGGTTGACTATCTCAAGACGACACCGGTCTACCAAAATATATTTGCGGGAGTCACCGAGTTTCAGGCTTGTCAAATATCTGAAGGGAATGTCAATTTAATTTTTCGGGTTTCGGCACTGCACGATGGACAAAAAAGCGTTATTGTGAAGCAAGCACTGCCGTATGCGTGGCGCTATCCCGATTTCAAGATGCCTGTAGATCGTTCTCGTATCGAGTACGATTTCTTACAAAATCAGGCACGGTATTGTCCAGAGCAGACCCCAGTCATTTACTACTATGATGAATCCCGTCACATTACCATCATGGAAGATCTCAATCACCATTTGGTAATGCGTGAAGGATTGATGCAACAAATTGAGTACCCCTATGTGGATCGTCACATGGGAGTATTTATGGCGAGAACGCTCTTTTATACATCGGATTTATATCTAAGTTCGACTGAAAAGAAAGCGTTGGTACCACGATTTATCAATCCGGTGCTTTGTAAGGTTCAAGAAGATTTGGTCTTTACCCAGCCATATATCGAGCATCCCAATAACCGTTACACCAGCTTGTTAGAAACTCAGGTGCGCTCAATCTATGCCGATGACGATCTGCGCTCAGAAGTTTTCATGCTGAAAGAGCGCTACATGACCCACGCTCAGGCGCTGATCCATAACGATTTGCATACTGGATCAATTATGCTGAACGTGCAAGAAACCAAAGTTGTCGATCCTGAATTCGCATTCTTTGGGCCAATAGGTCACGATATCGGTTCTTATCTCGGTAATCTGGCACTTTCTTATGCTGCTCAGGAATACCATGCAAAAGACGACACCAAACGAGCTGCTTATCGCCAATGGTTGGCCGATCTGATTGTGCGAACCTGGAACATCTTTGAAGAGGAATTCCTGACCCTCTGGGAAAACCAGGGTAACGGTGATTGGCCTTCGGCAGCTTTCCGAGCCAAGTATATGCGTCATCTGCTGCAAGATACGCTCGGTTTTGGTGCAGCCGAGATGATGCGCCGTTTGATAGGAATGGCCCATGTTCATGATTTTTGGACTATCGATGATCCTCATGTTCGAGCTACTGCCGAAAGTTTGGGGTTAAATATTGCTATTTCCTGGTTGAAGCAGCGGCATCGTGTAACAGATATTCGTCAGGCTGTTGATATGCTCGTATCAGCACGTCCCTCGCTTTAGACGATTATGCAAGAACAAGGGTAGCGCTATGACAACATTTCGTAGTATTGAGTGGCAAGATAATGCTTTGCGGCTACTCGATCAGCGCAAGCTACCGGCGGAAACGGTCTATCTCGAACTACGCGATCCACAAATGGTCGCGGAGGCGATTCGTACTATGGTTGTGCGCGGTGCGCCGGCAATTGGTGCGGCAGCAGCTTATGGTCTGGCATTAGCTGCTTTACATTCTACTGCTCAACGGACAACGGATATTGTTCGGGAAGTTGAGCGGGCTGCTGAACTGCTACGTGCCTCGCGTCCAACTGCGGTCAATCTCTTCTGGGCTATCCAGCGAGTAATGGACAAGGTTCATGCTAGTCGCGATTTAACCCCTGACGCGCTTCGTGACATTATTCTCCGCGAAGCCCATGCAATTGCAGCAGAGGATATTCAGGCTAATAAACAGATTGGTCTGAATGCTCAGCCACTTATTCCCAACCCCGCCAAAATTCTACATCATTGCAATACAGGGAGCCTGGCGACAGTAGATTACGGTACTGCTCTCGGTATTATTCGGATTGCTCACGAACGTGGTAAACAAGTTCACGCTTACCTAGATGAGACCCGTCCACGATTACAGGGTGCTAAACTGTCGGCGTGGGAGCTAAATCAGCTTGGAATACCCCATACGGTTATTGTTGATGGAGCTTCAGGTTTCGTAATGAGGAAGATCGGTATCGATCTGTGTGTCGTCGGCGCTGACCGTATTGCGGCCAATGGTGATACGGCGAACAAAATTGGTACCTATAACCTGGCGCTAGTTGCCAAAGCACACGGTGTCCCATTCTATGTAGCTGCTCCAACCAGTACGATTGATATGAGCATTCGTTGCGGCGATGACATTCCTATTGAGGAACGGGGTGCAGAGGAAATTACGCATGTGGGATCGGAACGAGTGGTACCAGAAGGATCGCCAGTGTTGAATTATGCTTTTGATGTCACCCCAGCCGATCTTATCACTGCAATTATTACGGAAAAAGGTGTTGCCTACCCACCCTTTACCGAGAGCCTTCCTCGCTTGATGGGGACAGATAACAGATAGATGAGGATAGTAGGGATGCAAGCAATGTCTACGACCTGGTCTGAATATACTCAACGGGTTGCCAATGGGATCCGTCGTCGGGTACTGGATTTTACCATCCGTAATAACGGCGGGTACCTGAGTCAGGCCTGTTCAGCAGCCGAGATTCTGGCCACCCTCTACACTCGTGTTATGCGTATTGGCGAGAGTTGTGCACCGCGTATTCCACCACCTTTCCCTGGTGTACCAAGTAAGACCAATCCACATTACTTTAGTGGTGCTGCATATAACGGCCCGTATAAACCTGAGTTAGACCGTTTTTTCATTTCTCCGGTGCACTGCGCGTTAGCCTTATACGCCCTGCTTGTTGAAGTAGGGCGGATGGACGCGCAGGGGTTAGAGATGTTCAATAAAGATGGGAGTACCGTAGAGATGATCGGCGCCGAGCATTCACCTGGTCACGAACTGATGGCTGGATCGTTAGGTCAGGCCCTCAGTCAGGCAGCCGGTATTGCGCTTGCGCGTCGGCTGAAGGGACATACCGGTCGTAACTGGGTGTTTATGTCTGATGGTGAGTTTTGGATTGGGCAAACTTGGGAGGCCGTGGAAACCCTTGTCTTCTACAAACTAGATACCGTTGGCGTCTACATCGATGCCAACGGTCAATCGGCGGATGGCAAGATTGAAACGGTTATGGAGATAGGTTCGATTAAGGATCGCCTGGCTGCGTTTGGTGCACGGGTGTTTGAGGTGGATGGTCATGACGTTGAAGCATTAGCAGCTCCTGCTGAATTGCCACCTGATGGTAGACCATTATTCGTCGTTGCTCGTACCAATCCATGTCAGGGTATACCATTGTTAGAGGAGCGGCGCCCTCGTCTGCATTATGTGCGATTCAAGGATGAAGCAGAGAAACAACGCTACCGTGAATTCTTGATGACGATGAATGGAGGTATTCATGGTGCTTGAGTCGCGAGTACATGCTCGTAAGCTAGTCGAGTGGGCAAAGGATAAACCTGAAGTCGTGGTGTTCTCTGCCGATCTAACAAGCTCGACTGAAGTTGATCTGTTTCGTGATACATATCCAGATCGTTTTTATTCGTTCGGTATGACCGAACAGAATATGATGAGCTTTGCTGGCGGAATGGCTCGTGAGGGATTCACGCCCTTCGTGCATACGTTTGCCGTCTTTCTTTACCGACGTGCACTCGACCAAATTGCGATGTCTATTGCCTACCCAAACTTACCGGTACGTATCTTCGGATTTTTACCCGGCATAACTACCCCTGGCGGAGCTACCCATCAGGCAATTGATGATATAGCGGTTATGCGTGCTATCCCCAACATGACTGTCATCGAAACCGGGGATGCTACTGAGGTGGAAAGTGTGTTCGACGCTATTCAGCCAATTCACGGGCCGGTGTATGTTCGTCAATTACGCGGCGATATTCCACGCCTGTTCGATCCGACCGAGCCGTTGCAGGTCGGTAAAGCGCGTATTCTCTCAATAGGAAGCGATATTGCCCTGTTTAGCAGCGGGATTTGTACTGAGGAAGCGCTAAAGGTGTCCGCTGCCTTGCAGCGAGTTGGCGTGTCAATGTACCACGTGCATGTGAATACCCTTAAACCATTTCACACGCAAGAGGTAGTAGAGATTGCCTCGCAAGTGGCCTACGGAGTAATAACGTTCGAGAATCACACGATTATCGGTGGTTTGGGTTCGGCTGTCGCAGAAGCGCTCGCTGAAACCGGATTAGGTAAGCGTTTGATACGCATTGGCCTTCGAGACACTTTTGCTCATGGAGGGAGCAAGACATATTTGATGAAATATTATGGTCTCGATGCTTTGACGTTGGTTCGTAGTATTGAACAACTCTTGGGCGAAACTCTTGGCATTGATGAAGATGATGTACAGATAACCGTTCAGCAACCGATTCGTTCTACCAGTAAAGCGGAGGATCTGTAATGTTAGCACCAACGACGTTAAATCTCAGTGGTGAACGTTTTTCTGTCGTGTATCACATTGTCGGTAATTACGAAGAGGTGATGCGAAAGGCTGAAGATATTTGTGTCGAACAGACAATAGAATTTCCAGCCGACTTAGTTCCAGATGATGATATTCGTAGCTCAATTATTGGTCGGATAGAAGAGGTAGATACTTGTGATAATAATACATTTCGTGTTCGCATCAGTTATGCTGTTGAAATTGTGCAAGGTGAGCTTACCCAGTTTCTGAATGTTATTTTTGGGAATATCAGTCTTAAACCTGGTATCCGAGTGCAGGATTTGCATTTGCCAGAAGCACTATTGCGCGATTATTGCGGCCCTCGTTTTGGTATTTCAGGTGTTCGCTCGCTGGTAGGTGCCTTTGATCGTCCCCTACTCTGCACAGCGATCAAACCGATGGGTCTGCCAGTAGTGGAGTTATCGCGACAAGTATACGAATTTGCATTGGGTGGGGTGGATATTATCAAAGACGATCATGGTCTGACGAATCAGTCGTTCTCATCTTACCGTGAACGGGTCAGCCGCTGTACGGCGTCGGTACAACAAGCAAATCAGCAATCGGGCCGGGTTAGCATCTATGCGCCAAACGTGACGGCTCCTGGCGAGCAATTGTTTGAACGAGCGTACTTCGCTAAACAAGCCGGCGCCGGTGCATTGTTGGTTTCCCCCGGTATCGTTGGTTTTGACCGGATGCAGGCGTTGGCAGACGATGATCAGATTGCTCTGCCCATATTGTATCATCCTACTTTTTTGGGGAGTTTCGTTACTGCTCCGTTCAATGGGATTTCTCATCGCGTCCTCTTTGGGTTGATCGGTCGCTTGGCCGGAGCTGATATTGTTATCTTTCCCAATTTTGGCGGTCGGTTTTCCTTCTCGCACGAAGAGTGTCTTTCTATCGCGCAGGCGGCGCGTGAACCTTTGGGGCATGTGAAACCGATCTTTCCTGCGCCAGCAGGCGGGATGAAGATCGAACGCATTGCTGAAATGATGGAAACCTATGGCAAAGACGTGATCTTGCTGATCGGCGGCGATTTGCATCGTCATCCACAGGGCCTGCAAAGAGCGAGTCAACTCTTTCGCGAGTCGGTCTTGCAAGGAGGGAAAGTTTTATGGCAATCCGATTACTTGGCCCCAACGATCCGGCAGTAGAGGCATTGCAACCTCTCCTCGCACAGCGCCCTGATTTAGATGCGCAGATCGAGATTGTTCGTTGGGAAGACTACTATCCAACGTTACTTGCAAGCCTGAATGCTGACCCCTGTCCATTTCAGGCTGTTTTCATCCCTGGCCATGTTTGGCTCGACTCTCTTATTTATGCTGGCCTGGTAGCACCTCTACCGGTAGATGAGGTAGATGCAGCAGTTGTTGCCGGTTATGGTCTGGATGATATTCTCCCCTCGATATATGCAGAATGTAGCCGAGCAGGCGAGTGGTATCTTGTGCCCTGGTTCTCAGATGGTCATATCTGCTTTTACCACTTAGATGTAAGCGGTTTCTCTGATGAGCCGGGAACGCTCGTGATACATCCTGCACAATTGAGCGCGGTTGTGCGAAATGCGCATCGTCCTCCTGAACGTTACGGTATTGCGCTGAAAGCGGCTGCTAGTGAAATATTTCTCGATTGGCTTCCTTTTCTGTGGGACTTCGGAGGAGAGCTATTTGATGCAGACTTGAACCCGACTTTCACAACGCCACCGGCAGTGGAGTCGTTGGCAGAATATATTGCGCTAAAGGCGTATTGTCCTCCTGACGTGCATACGTATGGTAATCTCGAAATTGGTCGTGTGCTTGCGGAGCATAAGGTGAGCGTAGCGACCACGTGGGGTGGACAGGCCGGGGCAATATTTGGCGCTGCAATCGAAGCCGGAAATGTTGTACCATACCGTGCCGGCGTATATGCGCAGCCCTGGAATGGAACATGGGGGATAGGTCTACCTGCACACCAGTCCCATTCGATACGGTGCAGGGTGGCTGAATGGTTGTTGCGTGTCGCAGATCGGCAGATGGATGAGTACCTGCTACGGGTTGCCGGTAGTCCGGTTCGGAAGAGCACATATTCACCACAAAATCTTCAGCGCTACTTTTGGTTGCCTGCACAGTGGGAGCTGCTCCAGCGTTGCCGGACTCTACCATTCACGCATAGATTGAGTGATATATTAAGCGTAATGTATCCGTCCATCTATGCGGCGTTCACAGGCGAAAAGTCAGCAAGAAAGGCTCTGACTGATGCCGAGGCGCACGTGCTACAGCTCTTGAGGAATAAATGAAACGTACACCAACACGTACTACTGAGACGAACAGCGATGGTCTGATGGTCGTAGTCGCCTGGTTGTACTACCACGAGGATTTGACGCATGACCAGATTGCTATGCGTTTGGGCATTCCCCGGATCAAGGTGACCAGACTCCTGCAAAAAGCGCGTCGTGAGGGGATTGTAGAGTTTCGGATTACACGCCCACTACCCCAAGAGTTTGAGTTACAGCAACGTTTGTTAGCAGTTACATCGCTGAAAGAGGCATTCATTGTTCAAAGCCGCCGTAATTTTGAGGAAACCTTAGAAGCGGTTGGGAAAGCTGCTGCTGACCATCTGCATCAACACCTGCGCAATGACCTGCGGATCGGGATGGGATGGAGTACAACAGTTTCACGTATGGCACCATACATTCATACCCCGAAGAAGCGTTATACGGTGACAGTGTGCGACCTGGCCGGTACGATGGTCGGTCAATCTAACCCATACTCGATTAGTTGGCTGGTAGCACAGCGTCTGAACGCAACGTTGAAAACGTTGTCGGCGCCGGTGTTAGTTGCAAGTGAGGAAACGCGCCAGGCCCTGCTCCAAGAGCCAAGTTTGCGACAGGCGCTCGAAGAGGTGCGACGAGTCGATATTGCCTATGTCGGTCTTGGTCATGTTGGTCCTGACACGACCCTCGTCAGGGTCGGTCTGCTATCACCACACGATATCCAGCAATTGCAAGAGCGGGGAGTGGTCGGCGAGATGTTGATGCGGTATTACGATAAAGATGGGCAACACGTCCCGTGTCCCTGGGAATCACGTATTATTTCACTGGAGTGGCCGAGCATTCGCCAAATTCCGCATGTGGTGGTTATTGCCGCAGGTGATCATAAAGTCGAAGCGATTACAGCCGCAATACGTGGTCGGCTTTGTCATACGTTGATAACTGATACCGATACCGCCTTACAGGTGCTTGATCGTTTTCAGCGGGGTACGTGAAATCTTATCTCCCGACCGGTGTAGGGTTGGTGTTTAGACAGGTCTGCACTCCACTTGTTCTAGTTAAAGCCTATCCAGAATACCCTGTCGCAGAAGAAGAGCGGTTGGGGCGCAGCGCCGCTGCGCCCATACATCATCAGGTTTCATCCGCCGTACCGTGAGACTTCGGATAGGCTCTTAATCCGAATACATTTTCTCAGACCTACATAGCATATTTAAAACAGGGTGCTACTCAGCGATCCGTTATGACATCGCGCAGCGTTAGCACCCTATTTGAGGTGAGTGTGGCGGACGCGCTCTAACCATTCGCTACACATGCTTCCTTCTACTATGCCGCTTCGTGGGAGTTACCGGTTAATGTCGGTAATAACCGAGCTGTCAGCAGCGTGGTTAAAGCAGAAGTATCGCCACCATCGCTCTTAATAACGATTGGCCGCGGGGCGCGTTTCATCAGCGTTTCGGCGACCTGTAAACGGCGACGGGCAAGTTCATACTGTAATACGGCCCGGTTATCTTGATAAGCCTGGCCCAGATATTCCAGACCACGGGCCTCGTTTTCAGCCTGACGGAGTGTTGCTCGACCACGCGCCTCAATCTCCCAGCGTATTCGCTGAGCTTCGGTCTCTTTCTCTTGTAGCATGCGTGCTACATTCTCGCGCGCCTTGTTGATGGCTTCCCGTACTTCAACGAGCTTTGCATCGCGCACCTTTTTCGCTCGTTCGATTTCCAGCAGCAAGCTATCGATCCGCTGCTTTTTGATCAGCTCCCACTCCCGTTCGTAAGCCTGCAACTCTTTTGCAACCCGCTCACGAGTGGCCAGATGTTGCTGATACTGATCGGGTAATTGCACGTCGGGTATATTAGCGCCGGTGATGCGGACACCATAACGAGCGAGTTGGCGATTGAGCAACTCTTGCATATCACCAACATCACTACCGCGCAGATCGTATGCACGTTCGGTTTCGACCCGTCGTGCCCGTTGGCGAATGGCGTCTTGGACAGCACTGCTCAGCACCAGGTCAAAGTTGCTTGCCCCTAATCGGCGGAAGAAGGCAATCGGGTCTTCAATGCGGAATTTCAGAAAAAACTCTATCGACTTCAGCGGTACATTTTCACGGGTTGGCGCCGCCATTACCGGGGCAGTGTAGGGAATTTCAGTACTGGTATCAACCACCGCTTCTACCTTCTCCCATGGCCACCATAGATAATGACGGCCCGGTGGCAGTGTACCGACGATCTGTCCCCAGTGCGAGAGAATACCGGTGGTTCCTTGCTCTATCTCCACAATTGCGTTGAGAAAGAATGAAATGCCCGCGGCAATGAACATCAAAAATGCCAGCAACAGCATCAGGGCGCCGAAAATACCTCCACTGAAAACAGCCACGCCGAGGAGGTATAAGCTGATGGCTAGTGGGAAAAGCCAACGTGCTCGTCGTCGATCTTTGGGGATCACCACCGGCACCAGTTGGCCCTCTTCACCTGAACGGAGAAGTTGCCGGATACGGTTCCAGGTTGCTACCGCCTCACGAATGCGGGAAAATTCGCGTCGGGTATCGCTCACTGGTTGTCTCCTTTCGTATCGGTCTGATCGCTTCCGCTTGCAATTACTTGCTTGATCTGCTCGGTGCGGGCCAAAATCCGCTGGCGAATCTCTTGCATGCGGCTGCGAATCGCAGTAACGTCTTCCGGTGAGTAGAGTTGGGTATCGGTAATACCCAGCATTCGTTGCGCCAAGGCCAGATAGTCGATAACCGTATCGTCACTGCCGCTAACCTGGACAATTTGCGGCAGATGGTCAGCTACTGCTTCGAGTCGGTCGAGAATATCTTGTTGATAGCGGTACTGCAAGATTTCAGGATACCGTGCGGCGCCTACCGCACGAATATCGAGCGCCTGAGCTTCGAGCAACGCCGCATTAGCCCGCGCCGCACTTTCGGCTTCGCTGAGCAACTGGCTGGCGTAAGCGTTCGCTCGGTGAATCTCTCGTTCACGAGCCGTATCGATCTGGGCCTGGTAGGTTGCAATTTCGGCTTGGATGGCCGATAACTGCTCACGCAGGCTGGTCAATTCACGGTTGAGATCACCCTCGTCCTGTTCTTTTCGTAGGGCCAGTTGGTATTCATAGGTGTATGCCTCTTTCGCAACCCGAATCATTTCTGGTTTGGCGAGATCGATCCGGTATTCCTGACTGGAAGGCTCGGCGTGGGTGATGTTGGCGTTGACAAAGCGTACTGCAGGGAGAAATTGCTGGTTCAGGGTGTTGAGCAGGTTTTGCGTGCTCTCGCCAACTAGGTCATAGATGGCCTCTGCCCGTTGTTCGTAAATGAGGGCGCGGGTGACTTCACTCACCGCGTTCTGTAATTTCTCTTGAAAACCCTTGGCACCACCCAGGGTAAAGATGAATGCTGCCGGGTCTTCAATTTTAAATTGCAGGAAGAGGTCTACTGAGGCATTCACCCGCGAGGCTGTCGGCGCTTCACGAATTGGTGCGTTGTACGGATACTCGCGAGTGACATTGACAATGTAGCTCACCCGTTTCCAGGGATCGAGTAAGATTTTCCGCCCCGCCGGTGCAATCTCTTCGAGTTTGCCAAAACGGGTGATCAGCGCCTGACAACCATCTGGCACCATAATGAAGGTATTGCGCCAAAGGCTGTAAACAACATACCCAACAACGAGAAGCCAGTAATGGGGGCCGAACAGAACAAGACTCAGGTTGGTGAAGCCAAACGAAACGGTGTCGATGAGCAGGCTAAAGAGCCAGCCGATCAGGCCAATCACTACCAGCACAATCGTGATAACGATCCAGAACGAAGATCGTGGATCACGCGGGATGACAACCGGTGAAATGACATTGGCAATTTGCCCGCTTGACTCTCGTTGCTGGAAGTTACGGTTGAGCAATTCGGCGGCTTCATCGAGCAGGACACTCATTTGTTCGATCCGGGTAGCCCCACTTTCGTTACCTGCGCGTTGGGAAATGAAGTCGCTGGCTTTAATTTGTAGTTGTTCGAGTTCACCGCTTTCCATGATTTGCCTGGCAGTAGCAAGACCTCGTTGCAAGCGGTTCATAACCTCTCCTCCTTCGCTTGAGCTGTCGTTCAGCAAGATGACATAAGTATTTTGCAATCCACCATGTCTGTAGGATACACAGGTATAGCGGGTATCTATCGGCACTCTTGAGATATGGTCGTTAGTTTGGATCGGATTCTATATCACGACATCGTGCTGTACAGAGACCGCATCCTCGGTATTTGGGAGCGTTTTCAGTTTTTCGCTGAAAGATCATTGAGTCTACTACAAAAACTCATCATGGAGTACATAGGGCGTGCAGAGCGTGCAAGATTTATGAGTAAAAGGGTGATTTTTTCAACCTTTTAAGGCATATAAGAAAAATTTTTATGCTCTATTTTGGACAGAAGATAAATCTATCTGTAGTCTCTGTGATCTCTGTGGTCTCTGTGGTGAGACGATTGCCTTTTTGCAGTGAAGTCATTATTGTGTGAAGCCTGCTATGTATATACGAGACTTATCGTCTGGACGTTGCAAGATGATCCTTCTGTGAACCTGATGTTGCGTTGATCGGCCAGCATACTCTCGTGAGTCATTCAACGGCACTCAAGCGCCGGGTCGTTGTTCACGTTGCAACAACTCTTCTACTAACCGTCGGCGCAGGAGTTTGCCGATGAAGCTGCGCGGGAGTGCTTCACGAAACTCTATTTTGTCAGGGACAATCGGTAAGTTGATCCGATCACGCAGAAAAGCCAGAACCTCAGCTTCACTTACCTGTTCGCCAGGGCGAGTCACAACAAACACGCGCACTTCGGTGTTACCGTCGGGTTGAGGGACGCCAACAACTGCGGCATCGATGACCGTTGGATGTTCGTATAAGGCCTCTTCAAGGTCACGAGGGTAGATGTTGTAGTTGCCGGCGATGATCATCTCTTTTTTACGTTCGATAATCTGAAAATAACCGTCGGGTAACATACGAGCAATGTCGCCCGTTCGTAACCAGCCATCCGCGGTGAATGCTTCGGCAGTGGCCTGGGGGTTTTGCCAGTAACCTGCCATCAGTTGTGGACCACGCACCAACAGCTCACCGATCGCTCCGGGTGGCAGATCATCGCCGCTCTCCAGATCAACGATCCGCGCTTCTGTATCAGGGAGTGGAATCCCAATTGAGCCTGCGCGCCGCGTGCCGCGCAGCGGATTAGCGTGCGTTACCGGGCCGGCTTCGGTCAATCCGTAGCCCTCGACCAATCGACAGCGTGTAATGCGCTCGAAACCTTCTTGTACCTCTATCGGTAGCGGTGCGGCACCACTCAAACAACTCTTCAACGATGATAATCCGTACTTACGGACATCACGAACTTCATTGAGGGCGGCGTACATTGGTGGCACACCAGGGAAGATCGTTGGTTGCTCCCGCCGAATCGCGTGCAGCACATTGCGCGTCTCGAAGGTCGGTAACAAGATCAGCGTTGCTCCTAACGTAATACCGACATTCATGCAGGCCGTCATACCATAGGCATGAGAAAAAGGAATGACGCATAACACCCGCTCATTGCCCTCTTCAGCATCAGCGTACCACATACGGGTTTGGATTGCATTGGCGTACAGGCTTGCATGACGATGCAAGACCCCTTTGGCAGTACCGGTCGTTCCACTGGTGTAAAGAATAACGGCAGGATCGCTGGCATTGAGATGGGGAAGATCACCGCCCTGACCGGCCGCCAGAAGATGTTGAAACCAGAGCGCTTGACTCGCCTGCGCATCGGGTACCCGATGACCTTCTCGTTCCTGACGCAGTAGTGTGAACAGAACACGCTGGCTTGAGGGTAGGTACTCCTTAAGATTTGTGTAGATCAGGCGAGGAATGGGCATGGTCGCCCGTACCTGTTCGATCAACTGGTAAAACATACTCAGGGCAATAACAGTCGTTGCCCCAGAGTCGCTTACCTCATGAGCAAAGCCCTCGGCATCAAAGATGGGGTTTGCCAGCACGACAATCCCGCCGGCCAGCAGAACCCCATAACAGGCAATGACGGCCTGGGGAATGTTCGGCAACAAAATAACTGCCCGTTCGCCAGGTTGAAAACCGGCGTTTAGCAGACCGCGTGCGAATTGGGTAACTTCTGCCCATAGGCGCGCATAGCTGAGCTTCCGACCGTAAAATGCAATCGCTGGAACGTCGGCGTAGCGCTCGGCGGCGCGTTGCAACAAGACCGGTAGCGGTTCCGGTGTAAGGTTGAGGGTCGCTGGTACACCTGGATCGTAGTGACGTACCCATGGCCGTGAGGCAAACAGATCGCTACTCATGTACTATCCCTGAATAGGACTGAACATCAAAGGCATACATCGGCTTCGATTCGATTATCAATGGTGATATGACCAATGTCAATAAGCACCTATCTAAGAGCCTGATCAAAAACGCGGCTTTCTCATCAGGGCCGTACCGTACCTGTGCGACCGTTTGGGAGGTTGCCACTATTCGTTCGCTCCCGCACCCCACCTTCCCCCTTCCGCTACCCTACGGAGAGCGGAAGGGAGCCAGGGGGAAGGTGAGGGCTACCGGGCGTGTGCCGTAGCTGCCGAAATCCGCGACCACGTTTGGGCGCCAATGCGTATTGTAGGCCGTTCGCTAATCGTTGGAGTACTCAGTGAGGAATGATTCGGAGATCGTAGGGACACAGTGATGCTGTACCCCCGGCGGTGCTGCGCCCTCGGTCATGTCATACCCCGACCCGATTGTAGGGGTGAGGCGCCGTCTCACCCCATCATGTTGCCGTCGACATCAGACCGGTCGTACATCGTGTTCCATCCCCTGCAAGCGCTAGCCCTAGGCCTACGCAATCAGGGGTGAGGTGATGGTATGCGAATGCGCCCAAAGATGAGTTGCTCTGCGTCGCACAACGCGGGTCTGAGGTCCGCGCGCCTAGGCGGACGCTGATATTATGTCATCGTATATCCCATCATACCTCCTCCCGCCAGCTCCGTGGCCCGGCCAGAAAACGGTCGATCAAACGGTTCACCGCGTCGGGTCGTTCGAGATGCGGAAGATGACGGGTATAACGCACTATCTCAAGTCGGGCGTTGGGCATCAGGCGCTGGCTTTCGCGGGCCTGAGCAATGGGGGCGATAAAATCCCACTGACCGGCAATGATCAAGGTCGGAGTTTGAACCTGGGGCAATACTGCACGTCCATTCCAGCGAAACAGCGTACCGGCCAGCACGCGCTGAATGACTTTAACCGGTGCATACGTTTTGGGCATCAGGATCGGCCGTAGTCTTTCGAGCATTGCCAGCGAGACCGGTAGTTTAACGATGCGCTCGTGCAGTGGATGCAGGTGCATATCCGGTCCGGTGGCAATTAAAATGAGGCGACTGACGCGCTGCGGTTGGCTGGCGGCAAACGTGATCGCAATCGGCCCGCCAAACGAGTGAGCCATCAGAATGAATGGCTCCTCCACCTGTAATCGTGTCAACAACTGCGTTATGTCCCACAAAAACTCTTCGAGCGAGTAGGCTGAATTGACCACTTCTGAACGACCATGACCACGTAAATCTGGAGCGATAACGCGATAGCGACCGGCTAGATGTTCGATCTGGTGCACCCATTGCTCAAGATTGCCGGCACAGCCATGGATACAGACAACGGTGCCCTGACGTTCACCGTCTAGTGGCCCGACATCAACGACGCTCAATCGTACTGGTGCAGTTCCGGCGAGCTGAATCTCTTTGCGATAGGGTTCCAGGTTCATACAGGTAGCTTTCCGGGTTTACAATTGATAGGGTAGAATGTATTTTCTACATTCTCTCTACCGATCTGCCATCTTCGTCATCATCGCTGAGAAATGCCCGCAGAGCGCGGGTAAATGCACCTGGCTGCTCGTCCATCGGGTTATGAATACTGGCCGGGAGTACCACGTACCGGGCGCCGGGGATAACTTGTGCCAACCGACGAGCATGCGAGGGGGGGACAAGACTATCGAATTGCCCGGTTAGCACTAACGTTGGCACCCTAATCTGTTGCAGGCGCTCATCGGCGCGAGTCGCAAAAAGTGAGCGCAAAATGCGGTACAATCCTTCTGGGTCGAAGGTGGCAAGGTACGAAGCCCGCCGTACCCATGGCCGAATCCAACCACCGCCGTGATCGTGAGGGATGCGCTGACCAATAGGGCGGAACGCACGCCCGATAGCCTGCGTAATGCGGAAAACAGGCCAGCCGATAGCGGGCAAAAGGTAGAGACGGGTGTAAGCCGGCATCCGATAGGCGTCAACGGCAGCATCGATCAGTGCTAAGCGCTGAACCAGGTGAGGGTAATGCAGGGTTAGCTCAACCGCGACACTGCCACCCATCGAATGACCAACAAGAATGACAGAGGTCAAACCGAGATCGGCGCAAAAATCAGCGACAAGTGTCGCGATCCGTTCAATCTGATCGGCTCGGCCAATCCGACTCTCGCCGTGACCCGGCATATCAATTGCAAAACAGCGGTAATCGCGGCCCAGATCGCGTAGGGTGCTCCACCACAATTCTTTGAAGGCACCCCAACCGTGCAGAAAAACGATAGCTGGCCCTTTTTCACCGGCGGTCAGGTAGCTTAGGCCGAGCCGGTGGTGGTAGCAGTGTTCGATATGCGTTACCATAATAAAGTAAGCGGATGTCACAGTATTCGCAAACAACTGACAGACAATTATACCGTTTTAAAATCAATTGACCGGCAGATTCTCTCGATGACAGGTATCATAACGTATGGCAAACATTCTTGTTGCAATGAGTGGTGGCGTCGATAGTTCATTGGCCGCCGCCCTTCTCCTTGAGGCCGGTCATCAGGTGACCGGTGTTACCATGCATCTGTGGGACGACGATGATCACGGGCTACGCGAGAGTCTCTGTTGTGCGGCAGAGGCTGCGGCCAGTGCCCGGCGGGTCTGTGCATTGCTCGGTATTCCATTCTACGTCTTCAACTATCAACGTGAATTTCGCCGTCACGTGATCGACTATTTTATCCGTGCGTACACGCATGGCCTGACTCCGAATCCATGCGTTGAGTGTAACCGGATGATAAAGTTTCGCGCTTTACTCGACCGGGCACGGACGTTAGGCTTCGATGCCGTCGCTACTGGTCACTATGCGCGAGTGGTGCAGACTGATAGCGGGCGTTATCAGCTCTGGCGGGCTGTTGACGCCGAGAAAGATCAGTCGTATATGCTCCATATGCTCGGTCAGGCTGAACTGTCCCGTCTCCTCTTTCCCATCGGTTCGTACACCAAGCGCGAAGTACGCGACATGGCAGCCGCACGCGGTCTGCCCAGCGCCGACCGTGAAGAGAGTCAGGACATCTGCTTCGTCCCCGATGGTGATTATCGGAACCTCCTGCAAATCGAAGCGCCGGAAAGCCTCGTTCCCGGCCCAATTTTCGATCTTGAAGGGCGCGAGATCGGTCGTCACCGTGGGTTACCACTCTATACCGTTGGGCAGCGCCGCGGACTAGGGTTGGGTGGTGGAGAGCCGCGTTACGTAGTGGCCATCGATCCGGCCCGCAATGCACTGATCGTCGGCCCGGCGGCAGCACTCAACCGCGAGCGCTTTACTGTGATCGACGTACATTGGGTTGATGATGCCCCACCGGCAGAGGTGTTCCACTGTGAAGTACAGGTGCGCGCTCATGCCGAGCCATTGCCGGCCCGAGTTTCGCAACAAACTGATGGGCGCTGGCTGGTTGAGCTGGAACGCCCACAGCGTGCCGTCAGTCCAGGCCAGGCTGCCGTCTTCTACTCTGGGATACAGGTGTTGGGTGGTGGCTGGATTGCGCGCCCGGAGGTCGGATGAGTGCTCTTTCGCCAGCCGCGTTGCTCTTACTGTTACTGACGACAACGCACGCCATGCTTGCTCATGTCTTACTTGGGCGAACGTGGCGGCAGCTCCCAATCTTTTGGGTAACGGCAGCGGCAGGTTGCCTGATCGCAACCCTGCTTGGCTGGCGTTTTCCGCTTCATCTACCGACGCCAGCCGGTATCCCGATGCTGGAAGCGTCACTGCTTGCCTGGGTTTTACTGATAGTTGTTTCGCGCTTGCGGCTATGATATAATTCAGCGCATTAGCGTGCCCTCGCAGTCGCATACTGTGCAACCAGGTACGGAGGTTACCCCGTGTTACGTTGGATTGGTATTGGGATTGGCCTGTTAACCGCTGTTCTGTTCGGCTTTGTTATCGCTGCTATCTTCCTCGGTGAAGGTTTCCGTGCAGCCTGGCGCGATGTATTTATTGTTATTCTGGCCGCGTTGCAGTTGATCGGTTCGGTACTATCAATCGTGATCCTGATTGCAATACTCTACGTTATTGATCAGATCAATCGTCTGGCGCGCACGAACGTCATACCTAAACTCGATGAGGCCCTGACAAAGGCAAACGAAGCGTTGGAAGCCACCCGTAGTATTGCCCATAATGTCCGTGACTCAGCTCAGACAGCGACCACAACGACAACCTACGTTGCCGAACGGGTTGTTTCGCCGATTATTCGCATATCGAGTCTCGTGACCGGTATCCGGGTTGCCGCAACAACACTCGCTCGTCGTGGCGCGCCTGACAAACCAAAGGGTTAGGGCGGTTCTGGCGAAACGATGGAATAATATCTGATTTTGATACAGTGTGGTGCCTGATGGCATGGTAAGATAGAGAATAGTAGATGTTTACCGGCAAACTGGCAGATACAAGCAGAGTTGGCATGAGCGAACAAAAGTTCAAATACGGTGGGCAGGCCGTCCTTGAAGGTGTTATGATGCGCGGTCGTCGGCAAGCGACGGTAGTTGTGCGTCGTCCTGATGGTAGTTTTGCCCGGCTTGATCTCCCTGTCCCTGCCCGTCATGCGCGCTGGCAACGCTGGCCGTTGCTGCGCGGGTTTGCCGCTCTGGCTGAAGCTTTCACTATTGGTCGTCAGGCCCTTGATTTTTCGGCTTCGGTCGTGGCAGCCGAAGAGAACGATCAGGTGTCGCCCTTGGTGCAGACCCTGATCTTCGGTGTAACCATCGCTATTGCCATCGGCATCTTCGTAGTGTTGCCGTCGCTGGTGGCGAACGCCATCGGCCAGCTAGGGGTGCCGGTGCTCTTGCGCGAAGCCATTGAGGCCTGCATCAATCTGGTGCTGGTTATTGCCTACATTGTGGCCATTGGCCGCATTCCCGACATTCATCGTGTATTCGGTTACCACGGCGCCGAACATAAAGTGATCAATGCGTATGAGGCAGGCTTACCGCTGACGGTAGAATCGGTGCGCCAGTGCAGTCGGATCCATCCACGCTGTGGCACCAGTTTCCTCCTCGCGGTAGCACTCATTGGTTTTCTTATCTTTCTATCAGTTTCAGGGCTACCGGTCTGGCAGCGCATTCTCGCTCGTATTATCTTCATTCCATTGGTGGCCGCAGTTGCCTATGAAGTGCAACAACTGGCTGCTAATCACTACCATCGTCCATGGGTGCGCTGGTTGTTGGCGCCAACGCTGGCCGCCCAATATCTGACAACACGTGAGCCAAATGATGATATGATTGCTACAGCGATTGCTGCGTTCGAGCCGGTACTGGCTGCCGACCAGTGTGCCCAGCCTCAACCAGCATCACTTGCAGATCGAATGGTTGGGATAGTCGATACGCAACCAACGACCTGATAGGAACAATGATGCAAGACCCGCGATAGCGGAGGAATGTATGGCATTGGTGGGAAATATCCGTGATTTCAGTCTCTCAGATTTTCTCTCGCTCGTTGATCGCGGGTATAAAACGGGGGCTTTGCATCTGTCGTACAATGATCAGATGGCTCGCCTGTATTTTGAGAAGGGAAAATTACTGTTAGCAGCGCGTCGTCCAGAGGATGAAAAACCTGAATTGCTGATACGACTCGGTGTGCTCAACGCAGATCAAGTGGCTCAGGCCTGTCGGGTATTAGCCGAACGTGGGAATGGCGTCACGCTCAGTCAGGTTCTGATCGATAGTGGTCTGGTGAGTGCTGATCGGTTGCAACAGGCTCTGATGAGCCATACCGAGCAGTCAGTGTACGGGTTATTTGCCTGGCCCGAAGGAGATTTTCTCTTCGAGCATAATCAGCGTCCGGCGCCTGATGCCCCGTTAGCGCCGACGCCCATTTCAATTGATCACCTGATAATGGAGGGGGTACGACGGATCGATGAATGGGAACGTATTCGCGATCGTATTCCATCGACCGATTTAGTGCCACGCTTTCTGGCGCCTCCAGGGGAAAAGCTCAAAGGTATGCGCCTTGCCCCTGATGAGTGGAAGGTCTTTGCCCGTATTAATGGTCGTGATACCCTGGCTGAAATTGCCCAAAAGACCGGGTTGAGCGATTTTGATGTGTGCCGTGCGGTCTACGGTTTTTTGACCGCCGGAATGCTAGAGTTGGTCAAGCGACAGCGTGTGCTGGCCGCCGGTATGCCGCCGGTCGAACAGCCGCGTCTAAAGAAGAGCCTTGTTAACCGGATCATCAATCGGATCCGCAGCATGTAGCTGGGGCCGGAGCATCGGAGCGGAGGGCTGTGTGCAGACGGTAAAGATGGTGATCAGCGGCGCCGTGAACGCCGGCAAAACCGAGTTTATTAAGACGATCTCGGAAATTGAGGTTGTCTCTACGGAGCGCCGGGCGACCGACGATACTCGACTGATCAAGAAGGAAACAACTGTCGCGATGGATTTTGGACGCATCGCGATCTCTGATGATCTCGTGCTCCATCTCTTTGGAACACCGGGACAAAAACGCTTCGACTTTATGTGGGAGATCTTGGCCGAAGGTATGCTCGGTCTGGTGATCCTGGTCGATAGCACTCGCCCCGAAACGTTCCGAGAGACGAACCGAATCATCGATTTTTTCGTCTCGTACCGCGATACACCGTATGTGATTGCGGCGAATAAGCAGGATCGCCCAAATGCGTGGTCGCCGGAAGAGTTGCGTCTGGCGCTGCGTCAACCACCACATATCAAAGTGTTACCCTGTACCGCAACTGATCGGGAGAGCGTGAAGAATGTGCTGCTTGAGTTACTGTACGTAATCCAAGAGCGCAGCGAAGATTAAAGGTGTGTCATTTTCGGCATGGCTTTGTGATGAGTAGAAATCATTTTTGCTCATTGCAAAGCCATAAAAGTCGGTTGGTAAATTTCAAAAGCCGTTTGGCGCATCAGCAAGAGATAGAGGTCTTGACAGATACGGTATACTGCTTGCTGAAGAGATCGTAGTTGTGAATGTATGTTAAGGAGGACTGCACCGATGCAGAAGACGGATTTTATCAAGGCGGTAGCTGAGCGGGCAAAGGTTTCACAGAAAGAGACGAAGCAGATCATTGATGCGGCACTTGATGTGATTACCGAGGCGCTGGCCCGTGGTGAGAAGGTGACACTCACCGGTTTCGGCACATTTGAGGTGCGCACCCGCCAGGAGCGCGATGGGGTTAATCCGCAAACCGGAGAGAAGATCCGTATCCCCGCCACAAAGACCCCTGGCTTTAGTGCCAGTAGCACTTTGAAAGAGGCGGTAAAGGGTTAGGCTGCCCCTTGACATGCGGATATGGGTAGTAGCAAAAGGGACGCGGCAGTGCCGTGTCCCTGTTATTTACGAGGATATATCGTCATTTCAAGGTTGATCAAAAACTTCATTGTCACTTCGCCATCACATGCTAGCATTCCTTGCCCACGATCTGACATTAGCACCGGATGATCGTAATCGTGGCGATCTGCTGCCGCCGATGGGGGCAGCACCGATGGCGAACATAACTAAAACTTGACAACGCTGAAAAGCTCTAACTATGTAACGCGGCACATTGACGGCAAGCTGCATCTACGGCTATAATAAGGCTGACGGGCCGCTAGCTCAACGGCAGAGCAATCGGCTCATAACCGACAGGTTCTCGGTTCGAATCCGAGGCGGCCCACCAGTGGCGACCGCTACACAGCGGTCGCCAATTTTGATCCGAATAGGGGGGCCTTTCGCCTTTGTGCGAACACGGAAGATGAGCGTGTGGAATAGCAAATAGGAAAGCGAAAATGGGCCACGAGCGGTAAGAGTGGGACCTCCCCCTCTCCCCTCATACGGAACATCCCCCCTCATCCCCCCTCCATTCCTCTCCCCATAGGAGCGAGGGGCGGGGGGAAGGTGAGGGCGCCAATCTCCCCCTTCCCCTCATACGGGAAATACCCGCTCATCCTCCCCCTTCCTCTTTCGGTGGGAGTGGGCTCCCCAATGCGGGCCGGAGGCCCGCGCTCCCAGGAAAGCGGCGCTCATCCTCCCCCTTCCTCCCCCGGTGGGAGTGGGGGAGCCGGAGGGAAGCTGAGGGGACACACTGACTCCCAAACGGTCACCCCAGTTATTGCCCGCGTAAACTGCTTGACAGTCATGCAAATTCCTTCTATCATTTCACAAAATCTATCAGTACAACCAGGGGAGCCGGAAGAGTCCGGCTGAGAGTGCGGCCCGACAGATGCCGCTGACCCTTTGAACCTGATCTGGGTTATGCCAGCGGAGGGAGGTTTCACCGGTTTCAGTACCGCCATTCCCTACCGTTGAAATGGCGGTATTTTGTTTCTCGTCAGTTCATCAACCGAAAGGAGTGAACAATGCCTTCAATTACCGTCAGCTTTGAAGTCTTGCCCGGTGGCTTACCCGATAAGGCAACAACCTATGCCGCAGTTGATGCTGCTATTGCCGTCGTGGCTGCGAGTGGTCTGCCGTACCGTGTCGGGCCAATGGAGACCACGATTGAAGGTGATTACGATGCCATTATGGCTGTCATCAAGCAAGCGCAAGAAGCCGTCCTGGCGGCTGGTGCTAGTCGCGTGTTTACCCTGATTAAGGTGGATTACGATCCGAACGGTTCTTCAATTGCCGAAAAGCTGGCTAAGTATGAGTGACAAGATTGCGGCCCCTATTTTTGCGCCACCGACGCCGACGACTGCGCGTTCGTCATGGCGCCGCCGTCTGATCGAGTACGTCCCATCAACCTTACTCGTAATGGTGTTGCTGCTCCTTTGGGAAGGAACAGTCTGGTATCTGACGATCCCTGACTGGCTTCTACCGCCACCATCACGGATTGCAACGACGCTGATTGCCACTCTCCCGATCCTGTTCGGTCATACACTGGCTACGCTCACCGTCACCATTCCTGGCTTTGGCTTAGCGTTGATCGGCGGTTTTAGTTTGGGGATAGCTCTGGATGCATCGCCACTATTGCGGCGGGCAATCTATCCGCTATTGGTCACCTCGCAGACGGTTCCGATTGTGGCGATTGCGCCGCTGCTGGTCGTAGGGTTTGGTTTTGGCCTCTTGCCAAAGGTCCTCGTCGTAGCACTTGTGACCTTCTTTCCCATTGTGGTGAACACTATTGATGGCCTTCAGAACGCCGATCGTGATCAGCGCCGTTTGCTAGAGGCAATGGGTGCAAACTACTGGCAATTGTTGCGCCTATTGCGGTTACGAGCGGCGTTGCCTGCTATATTCACCGGAATTAAGGTGGCCATTACCTACAGTGTGATTGGTGCGGTTCTGGCTGAATGGATCGGCGCTAGCGCTGGGCTAGGCGTCTACATTGCCCGCTCGTTGCGTGCTTTCCGTACCGATCAGGTCTTTGTTGCTGCCCTGGTCACTTCGCTTTTAACTATCGTTCTCTTTACCCTGGTAAGTTTGCTCGAACGCAAGATCGTCTTCTGGAAAGGAGAACACTGATGCGCAAATGGCTGATATTCGGGCTGATGTTCCTCTTAACGGCCTGTGGCGCCGTCAGCACCTCTACGCCGGCTACCCCTGAGCGACCGTTAACCACGGTGCGAGTTGGATTAGACTGGACACCAAATACGAACCATACCGGTCTCTACGTGGCGCAGGCTCAAGGCTATTATGCAGAGCAAGGGTTGCAGGTTGAGATTCTCGGTGCGCAAGAGGGTGGTACTGTCGAGCAGCTCGTTGCCAGCGGGCGACTCGATTTTGGCATCTCGTATCAGGAAGGGGTTACCCAGGCCCGAGTGGAAGGCGTACCGATTGTCTCAATTGCTGCTATCATTCAACACAATACCAGCGGTTTTGCCAGTCGGGTTGAAGAGGGTATCACCAGCCCACGCGATTTCATTGGCAAAAAATATGGTGCATTTGGTTCGCCAATTGAGGAGGCGGTTATTCGTGGTTTGCTCGAATGTGCAGGCGTCGAGGATCAGTTCGATCAGGTACAGTTCGTTGACATCGGGAGTTCCGACTTTTTTGTCGCTACCGAACGTGATGAGGTTGATTTTGTCTGGATTTTTAAGGGTTGGACCGGCATAGAGGCCGAGGTGCGTGGCATTCCATTGAACATTGTGATGATGAACGATGTGCAGTGCATTCCCGACTATTACACACCGGTTATCATCACCAGCGAGAAGCTCATCGCCGAAAACCCCGATCTGGTACGGCGCTTCCTGGCGGCGACCAGTGCTGGCTATCGCTTCGCCATCGAGCAACCGGCAGCAGCGGCAGAGATTCTATTGAAGGCAGTACCTGAACTCGATGCAGAGCTGGTGCGGCGTAGTCAGCAGTATCTGGCCGGTCAGTATCAGGCGGACGCTCCACGCTGGGGTGAGCAGAAACTGGAGGTCTGGCAGGCCTACGCACAGTGGATGGCCGAGCGCAATCTCATTGCCCGAATGATTGAGCCGGAAAAAGCTTTTACGAATGACTTTCTACCTTGATTCAGGGATGAAGGTGAGAGGGGCGCGGAGTGAGGAGAGAGGGACGGCTAAGTTCCCGACTCGTCCGCCGTGTGTGCGCAAGCACGCAGCTTCCTATTCTAACGGTGGTCTGCCCAACCCTCGTTGTCTCGCCAGTCACTCCTGCCACTGTATGGTAGGGTCGAGTTCTACCTCTACCTCTCATTCACCCGCTTGCGGGGAATGGAGGTGACGCAAGCGGAGAAAGGCTTAAGGGACGATGGTGCGCTGATGCGCCAACAGAGAATTTCCGGCTATGCCCTGTATAACGCGGGCCAGAGGCCCGCGCACCCAGGAAAACCGCACGGATCGCGGATCCCCGTCGGCAAGCGCTGACGTTCGTCGGTGTTGGGTGGTTGTTGCACCGTCGGGTTATCGAATGCAAACCAACGCAGAAAACTCTGAAACCCT
>Ga0197142_1000963_pt1 | contig 26601 bp, 20 predicted proteins | sample GBS60_MetaG_FD_148614 | JGI IMG/M metagenome (GOLD analysis project Ga0197142, IMG submission 148614) | Sediment microbial communities from Great Boiling Springs, Gerlach, Nevada, United States - GBS 60_MetaG | ecosystem: Environmental > Aquatic > Thermal springs > Hot (42-90C) > Sediment... | reverse complement strand
CTCGCTGCGCGGATTGCCTTCCACAAACCGCAGCCAGACGGTTTCCTCCTTGACCGTCTCTTCATACCCATGCACGGCTATTCCATAACAGGCTATCGCTTTGGGTTCCGCGTCATGTGCATCTTCGGCTTGCTCATGTAATTTCAAAAACTGCCTTTTTCAGCCCAACTCCGTAATGGCGGATGCACAGACCCAACCGCCCGATCCGCTCGCTCGGCCGCCATCGCCGTTAGCCGCTCACGCTGTTTTTTTCAACAGGTAAGCCGGGTCTGGACTATTGATCGCACGGACGTTGGCGCAACCTGGAGCGCGCTTACCACAGCCTGACGAACACCACGATTGCCTCGCTGGCGATAGACCCGGCCAGGCCGGCTACGCTCTATGCCGGTACCTATGGCGGTGGTATTTTCAAAACAAAGGAACAGGTGTCTTCAATCTATCTGCCCGTTATCCTGCGCAACCCGTAAGGGCTGTGACAGGCAGGGTGCAAAAGAGGCAGATGATTCGCAAATGATGATAGCTCTTCCCCAACCTTGCTCTTTGGGAACGGGCTTATCCTTCCCATAGAAAAATGATGGCTGCGTCATCATGACCGGTTGCATCCGACCACCTTTGGCGCAAGATGGATGATCCGTTTTAGCTGTTTTTTATCCCGGTTAACATGGTGAGTCTCGCCAGAGTCTGCGGCTGAAGCGCATGTTGTTCATGCCGCTCACCGGTTGTTTCACGCCAAGCTCTGGCTGGAGAAACAGGAATCCAAAAACGTCAGGCGGAGGTCGAGCCTTCTTCATAGAGTGTGCTGAATATGTCAGTTTTTTTCGGAAGTGTGGCGTGTTTGTGCGAAAGTGTAGCCTGTGCACTCCATGCCAGAAAGCTGCAAATGGGCGTAAAGGCACGCAAAGAAAAGGTGTTCAATCGGACGTCAACGACAACGTTTGAAAGCGCTTGATTTGCGTTTCTTTGCGTTCATTCGTGGTTTTAGCGGTCGGCGGAAGCGTGGCTTTCGCAACCCATAGATTGGAATGCGGAAGCTATCCTTCCGCATTCCATAGAGCGCAGTTCTAAGGGGTAGGGGTTGCGGTGGCAACAGCCGCAGAAGTGGGGGTCACGGTGGCAATTGGCGTCGGGGTCGGCGGCACGGGGGTCACCAGATTTACCCGTACGATCAGTCTCTGCCCGAAGAAAATCACGTTTGGGTTATCCAGCTTGTTTTGTTCCAGAATGTCCTCGACCGTGCTGTTAAACTTTTCGGCAATGATGGCAAGGGTGTCGTTCGGTTGCACGATGTATTCGATTTTGGTGCCGCGCGGCAGGTTGGGGGGCAGAGGCGTTGCGGTGGGTAATTGGGTGTTCGGGCCCGGAATGGTGAGCTGGTCGCCAATCCGAATCAGGGGATTCGCCGGATCGAGATTGTTGATGGCAACCAAAACGAAGAAATCGACGTTGAACTTTTCGGCGATGCCGAACAGGGTGTCCCCTTCTTGAACGGTGTAGGGGAAGGGTCCCGAAGCGGTGGGGGTTGCGGTTTCGGTTGGGGTGTTGGTGACGGTGGGGGTATCGGTTGGCAGCGGCGTGTTGGTGGCCGTATTGGTTGGTGTGGCTGTTTCGGTTGGGGTCGAGGTGGCCGTTGGAAAGAGGGAAATCTGAAAACTGCGTGGGTTGACCAGCCAGAAGATCAGCAAGGCTGCGCCAATCATGAGAAGCGTAGCTGACAAGCCGAAGATCAGCGGGGCTTGTTTGGCGGCTTGTTGCCGTTTGCGGTAGGACGTGATCACATCCTGTGCTTTTTCTTTATCTTTATCCGTCATGGTTAATCCAATTCTTCTCCTCTCCATAGGGAGTACGGTTTGATTTTACCTTATATTTTCACCTTTTCTCTGCGATGGTTCTTCTGCCTGCCAAATGTTGGGATCGTAAGCCGGTAACTCACAGCGCAATTCGCCATCCTGGCGGTAACCCAGCGCGTAAGCGGCTTGCATCAGTTGATGAATTTCGCTGGTGCCTTCGTAGATCACCGCCCCTTTGGCATTACGCAGGTAACGCTCAACCGGGTATTCATCAGAATAGCCATAGGCGCCGTGAATTTGAACGGCCTCAGAAGCAGCCTGGAAGGACGCATCGGTGGCAAACCACTTTGCCAGAGAGGTTTCTTTTGTATTGCGATAGCCCATGTTCTTCATCCAGCCGACTCGCAAGTAGAGCAAGCGCGCAGCTTCATAGGATTGCACCATATAGGCAATTTTTTGTTGGATGAGCTGGAATTTGCCGATTTCCCTGCCAAAGGCTTTGCGTTCGGTGGCATATTTCACACTGGCTTCTAAACAAGCGCGGATTAGCCCCGTTGCGCCAGCCGCCACCGTATAGCGGCCGTTGTCTAAACAGCTCATGGCAATCTTGAAACCCTCCCCTTCTTCGCCCAGGCGATTTTCTATGGGCACGCGCACATCTTGAAAAGCAATCCAACCGGTGGAGCCGGCCCGCACGCCTAATTTGCCATGAATGTCGCCGCGACGGATGCCTGGCGAACTTAAGTCCACCAGAAAGGCCGACAACCCATCATGAGGATCGGCGGCTTCGGGGTTTGTGCGGGCAACGACCAGGGCATGGTCGGCTTTGGTCGCCAGGGAAATCCACATTTTTTCGCCATTTAAGACATAAGAATCGCCATCCCGCCGCGCCGTACAGCTCAAATTTGCCACATCCGATCCTACGCCAGGCTCACTTAATCCAAAGCAAGCGATCTTTTCGCCCTTTGCCTGCGGGATGAGAAACCGCTGCTTTTGATCCTCGTTCCCCCATTGCAGAATGCCCAGACTGTTCAGTCCCACATGCACCGACATGACTACCCGTAAGGTTGTATCCACCGCCTCCAATTCTTCGCAGGCTAGGCCGAGCGAGATATAATCCATGCCTTGCCCGCCATATTTGAGTGGAAAACAGATGCCCAGAATGCCCAGCTCTGCCATTCGTTCCAGGACAAAGGGCGCCATTTGCTGGGCGCGATCGGCTTCGCGGATAATCGGGGCAACCTCGCGTTGGGCAAACTCGCGCACCATTCGTTGCACCATCTGATGTTCGGAGGACAGGGCAAAATCCATACTATCTCCTTTGGTAATATTAATGGGTTCTAAGTGAATTTTACCTTCACCCGGCTGAGTTTGGATGAAAATCAGCTAAGGGATCGCTGAGCTGTAGATTGGACTCCGGGGTTCGATGGTATACTTGCACGGCGTCATGAACGGTCTTAATGCCCCAGAACCAGAGGATCGAAGGAGCAGGCTGACTCAGCGCTGGAAATGGCTGATCGGCGGCTCAGGTATGGTCTTGGGACTAGCTTTCCTGCTCGCCTCTCTCTCCAACCGCTTTCAGACCGTGGAGGGGTGGCACAATTTTCTGCTTGCGCTGGGATTTGCCGGTTTGTTCCTGTGGGGAGGATGGCGGCTGTTGCGCGGCGAGTCTCCGCCGCCCTGGCTGTGCGGGTTGCTGATCGGCGCAGCCGTGTTCCGCCTGGCTTTGGGTGCCCTGTGGTTTGGTTCTCTACCGACCGTGGGATTTGGGTCCCCGGCCGAACGCAGCGGGTATGTGATGGCCGATGCCTATAATCGCGATCGAGCCGCCTGGCGGGCAGCCAATAGCCAGCGCCCGCTGATTAAGCTCATTACCGGGCGCGTCTACCGCAAAGTTGACCAGTATGGCGGCCTGTTGTTCCTCAGCGCAGCTTATTATCGTGTCCTGGATGGAAATACGCATCGGCCTCTGTTGATGGTTGTGCTCACGGCGGCTTTTTCTGCCCTGGCAGTGATTTTCGTCTGGGGGATGGGCAAAATTGCCTTCGGAGAGACTGTTGCCAATCTGGCAGCCTGGCTGATGGCGCTTTACCCTGAAGCGGTCTTATTGGGCAGTTCGCAAATGCGCGAAGCCTTCTTGATTCCTCTGGTGGCGCTTTCCCTGTACGGCCTTTTGCGTTGGCAGCGCGATCATCAGTGGCAAGGCGCAGTTTTCTGCGCCGTGGGGCTGTTATTGACCTATCCCTTTTCTCCTCCTTCCACCGCCCTACTCCTTTTCACCCTGATGAGCGTTCTGGCAATCGGCGGCGATGGGAGATTATTGCGCCGCAAGCGAGTCTGGGTGGCAATCCTGGTCGTTATCGTTCTCATCGCGCTTGGGATCTGGTATAGCTGGGCCGGCTTTGCGCCGCAGAAATACAACAATCCCCTCTCCCTGGCTGCCTGGTGGTTCAAAATTTCGGCCGGCTTGCAAACCCATTTGAGCATTCAAGACTCGGGTTGGATGCAGAAAGTTGCCCGGCCTTTACCCGAGTGGGCGCGTTTCACCCTGATGACCCTCTACGGGGTCAGCCGGCCGCTCTTGCCGGCTGCTCTGATTGCCCAATCTGCCAGTCCGTTCTGGCAGGCAATAGCCATCTGGCGCGCCGTCGGGTGGACACTCTTGGTGCCTTTTCTCCTGGCTGCGCCGTTGCTGGCGATGCGCCGCTCAAGCGGAATTGAGCCATCGGAACGGCGCCTGGTTTTGGGTTTCAGTCTGGCGGTTTGGGTGGGAATACTGGTTGCCTCCATGCGCGGTGGCGCAGACTTGTGGGACAACCCGCGCTATCGAGCCATGCTGGCTGCCCCGCAGGTGCTCTTAGCAGCCTGGGCCTGGGTGTGTTATCGTCAACGCCAGCAGACCTGGATCAAACACCTGGCGGTTGCGCTGGGCATCATCTTGCTCTGGTTTGTGCCCTGGTATTTACGCCGCTATACGGCCTTTTACTGGCCGCTGAGCGATTTCTTCCTCACTCTGAGCCTGGGGCTTACCAGCGCCATCCTCTACAGTGGTTTGGTCTGGTGGCTGAAGCGAAGGCGTAGAGTTTGATAAAATAGCCCGAAATCTGACTCAATGGTAATGAAAGATGAAACCGAATCTATCACCCCTCACGCATTATAAGTTTGTTGAACACAAAGCCATTTTGTATATCCGCGACCGAGTTTGTGAAACCGCCGATGAATTGCTCTCCAGTGAAATGTTCTTTGAAGTGCTGCGTCGGGCGGTCGATGCCCTGAAGCGGCGTGAATCGCCGCTGGCGGAACTCTTTCAGTCTACTGAAGATGGCATCATTCCCGACCAGGAATTGGGCCATCTGGTGGCGATCTTTCGCTGGTTAGCCAAATTGCCTCTGGAGCATGTGCATAAATTGGTTAATGCTGAACAGGCTCACCTGCTCGCCAGACCGGCCTTGCTCTACGACTTTGTCGAATATCTGTATGACTACTGGCGGGAATATGAACGTTTTTTAATTTGCGATTCGGAAGGCGATGCCCTTGATCAACGCCCCTATCGCACCTTTAATCGCACCATCGAATCGCTCACCCATCTGGTGCGCAGCGTTTACCGCGATATTCAGGAGAACATCAGCGGTCAGCATCCCAACATCTACCGCCAGATTGTAGCGGGGGCAGAAGTTGCCGCCATTGCCCTGCCCAAGCCGATTTTCTCGATCGTGGATGATCTCCAACAGTTGAATCAGATTCCGGTCATTCGCCAGGTGCTGATGTATCCACCCCTGCTGCTCAACCCACCGATGAACAAACGCACCGGACAGTTCGTACAAACCGAGCAAAACCCCCTCGATGCGCTTCAACTTGACCCTTCCGAATGGCTGTGTTACCCCGCCAAAGTCGGCCCACTCTTGATCCTGATTTATTTTCACGAGCTGTTTTATGAGCTTGGCTTCACGCTGTCTAACCTCTTTGAACTGGCAGAAGACGACTTCCTCTCCAACCGCCAGGTGGATGCGATCCTTCTGTTCGGTGTGCCCGATGAATGTATTGATCCCAAAGCAGCCTATCCGACGGTCTTTTACCATCATCCCGAAAACAACCTGTGGATCGGAGCCATCCCGCGGCGCAAGGAGTTCGGGTATTTCGGGTACATGAAGAAGATGACGCTCACGTTACATAATATCGTGATGATGCAGCGGGGACGGTTTCCGTTTCACGGGGCGATGATGCAGTTCTTACTGAAAAACGGGCGTGAGTTTAACCTGCTGATCATCGGGGATACCGGTGCAGGCAAATCGGAGACCCTGGAAGCTTTTCGCGCCATTGGAGAGGAAGCCATTCGCTCGATGACCATCATCGCCGATGATATGGGTTCGCTGGAAATCCAAGCCAACGGAGAGATCATCGCATACGGCAGCGAAATCGGGGCATTTGTCCGCCTGGACGACCTGAATCCCGGCTATGCCTTCGGGCGGTTAGATCGCACGATTATCATGAATCCCTCGCAGGTGAACGCGCGGGTTGTCCTGCCGGTCACGACCTATGCCAACATCATGGGCGGCGCCAGGGTGGATATGGTGTTGTATGCCAATAACTACGAAGCAGTGGATGCCGACCATCCGATCATCGAAAGGTTCAACACGCCTGAGCAAGCTCTGGCGGTCTTTCGGGAGGGCAAGTCGATGAGCAAAGGCACAACCACCTCAAGCGGTCTAACGCAGGCTTACTTTGCCAACATCTTTGGCGCCCCGCAATTTCAATCCTTGCACGAGGCTATTGCTCAGCGCTATTTTAAAGCCTTCTTCGAGCGGGGAATTTTTGTTGGACAACTGCGTACCCGGCTTGGTTTACCCGGTTGGGAACGCAAGGGACCTGAAGAAGCTGCCCGCGCCTTGCTTGAATGGGTGAGATAATCCTTTCACTGAGGTTATAATAATAACGGAGAGTGGCGGTTGGGCTTGAGAACATCGGCTGAGTCCCTCCACACCTGAGCCAGGCTTGCAAGGCCAGAGGTGTTTGCCCTAAAGGCTACCACCGCCAGTCATTCATGGATAGAAAGGAATTAAGGAATTATGGAAGAACCCAATCTGGAAGTCGAAGGAACAAGTGAAAGCGAAGGAGAAGACCTGTATCACGATGAAGCCAAGCTGATGCGCGTTGCCGGTTGGGCAAACGCCGTCTCGTGGATTATTCTGGCTCTGGCGGCAATCTTTTCCTTTAGCGGCGTTTTTCTGCAGCTGCAACAGGGCGCCTTGCGTCTAGGGATCAATGGCATCCTGGGGATGATCAGCACCCTCTTTATCCTTCTGGTGGGCGGCTTTTTCTTCGTCCTGTTACAAGCCATCGGAGAAGGCATTTATCTCTTCATGGATATTGAGGAACATCTGCGCAAGAAATAAAACCGACTTTGAATGACCCAGAAAACCGCCACGCGTTTCGCACAGCGTGGCGGTTGTTTCTACGGTCTTTGTGCGCAGATAGATGCTTCCCTAGATGCCCAGCTCGGCGCGCAAACGCAACATGTGCAGGATTTGCTCGCGAGTGAGGATGCCGATCAGCTCGCCGTTTTCCACTACAGGCAGTTGAGCGACATTGGCATCATCCATCATCCGTAAAGCGGTCAAAACCTCTGTTTGTGGGGTTACATAGGTGACGCGGTCGAAAGGCACCATTACCTGCCGCACCGTGGTAAAGCGCCACTTGTTTTGCGGCACCGCCGTGACATCCTTCAAGGTAATCACGCCGCTGGTCAGGTCATTGTCCATCACGATAAAACACCGTTGCCCGCTGGTCAGAATATAGTCTTCGACTAACTGACTGAGGGGGGTCAGCGCAGAGATTCGGTTACATTGAGGGCTCATCACATTGGCAACGCGTAGCCCTTGCAAGGCGTTCTGCAAATGAGTCTGAGCATAAGCGCTGGCGGCAGCATTCTGTAAGAACCAGCCAATAAAGGCGAGCCAGAGTCCATTGAAGAACTGACCTTGCAAGATGGTAAAGACACCCCATCCGATAAAGCCAAAGGCGACCAATTGACCGCTGATTGCCGCTACTTGATTGGCGCGCTGGAAATTGCCGCTGAGCTTCCACACCAGGGCGCGCAATACCCGCCCGCCATCGAGAGGAAAGCCGGGAATTAAGTTAAAAACGGCCAGGATAAAGTTGATCCGCATCAGATATTCGCTGGGAGCGGCTAGGTAGGGAATAGCGCGATCGAGCAGCCACAGCCCCCCAAACCCTCCTGCCAGAGCCAGGCTGACCAGCGGCCCGGCAATCGCAATGCGGAACTCTGCCCCTGCGGAAGGCGGTTCTCGGCCAATCTGGGCGATGCCGCCAAAGATGAACAGGGTGATGCCCCGCACGGGGATTTTCTCGCGCAGGGCAACCAGCGAGTGACCCAGTTCATGCGCCAGCACCGAAGCGAAGAACAACCCGCTGGTAATCACGGCTAACAACACATGAACGAGGGCGGGGACTTCGGGGTAGGCTTGCACAAAGTATCCGCCCGCCAATGACCAGGTTAGTAAACCAAAGATCAAAAACCAACTGATGTGCAACCCAATCGGGATGCCGAAGATTGTGCCAATGCGCAGGCTGGTGTCCATGCCAGGTTCCTTTCTATATCAAAGCCAAAAGAAATTATCACTAGTTCGCACAGGCTTTGCCAGGGGTTTGGATAACCCTTCTACGTGTGCCGGAGCCAGCGAACTAACGCCTGAGGCGGTGCATTTCTTTTGCTGAATTTTCTAATTATTATGATAATTTTATAACATATTGCAAGGGTTTTGTCAAGATTCCCCCAGGCGGTCGGCCATAAGCCTGGTTCACACCCGCTGCAAGGCTTGCTCCAGATCGGCGATCAGGTCGGCCGCGTCTTCGATTCCTACCGAATAGCGAATCAGGTTGTCTTCAATGCCCAGGGCACGCCGTTCCTGACGAGATAGCTCATAGTAGGAAATCACCGCCGGCTGAGAGACCAGCGACTCGGTGCCGCCCAGCGATACAGCTAAAAGGGGAATTTGCAGAGCGTCCAGCACCCGCGCCGCGCTCTGTCCATCGCCTTTGACGGTGAAAGAGACTACGCCGCCGAAGCCCTTGTACTGGCGTAAACCGATGGCATAGTCCGGGTGGGAGGGCAAACTGGGATACCAGACTCGCTCTACCGCCGGATGGGCAGCCAGAAACTCGGCGATTTGCCGGGCGTTTTCGTTATGGCGGGCGATGCGCAACCCCAACGTCTTGAGGCCGCGGATCAACAACGCTGCGATATAGGCATCGCTGATCGCACCCACAACCCCTTGAAACTCCCGTAGCCCGGCCAGCAACTCATGGCGTCCAGCCACGACCCCTGCCAGCAGGTCATTATGTCCGGAGAGATATTTAGTGGCTGAATGCACCACCAGATCGACGCCCCACTCGAGCGGACGCAGGTTGAAAGGCGTTGCAAAGGTCGAATCGACCACCGTGAGCAAGTGATGGCGTTGGGCGATCTCTACAAACTGCTCGATATCCAGCAAACGGTTGTGAGGATTGGTGGGAGATTCGGAAAACAGCAGGCGGGTGTTAGGGCGGATGGCAGCCGTGAGCGCTGCGCCATCGTTCATGGGGACAACGCTACATTCAATACCGTACCGGGCCAGGGTAGCCGTACACAACTGGCGCGTTTTGCGGTAGAGGTTTTCGGTGATGATCAAATGATCGCCAGCCGAGAGCAAGCTCAACAAGAGGGTGGAGATCGCCTGCATCCCGGAGGCGAATAACACCGCCTCTTGGGCGCCCTCCAGAGCCGCCAGACGCGCCTCGGCCGCCGTAATGGTGGGATTGCCATAGCGGCCATATTCGCTGCGGTCAAGCGGTTCACCCCATAATTTCTGGCGCATATACTCGTTCACCGCCTGGGTGTTTTCAAACGTGAAGGTTGCGGTCGAGACCAAGGGCTCGGTAATCGAGTGGTAAGGATTCTTCATCCGCCCGCTATGCACCGCTTCAGTGGAAGCACCCAGCTTAGGGGAGGTTGGCGGAAGGGCAACCGCCGCATCTTCGGTAAGGGTAAACCAGTTATCGGGTGAAGTTGTTTTGACCATCTCTGTTTCTCCTGCTTTTGCCAACGTTTGAGATAAAAAAGCAGGCTACCCGGTGTGGGTAGCCTGCTGGAGGGTGCTGCGGAATGGCCTTAATACCGCAAACAAACCGCTGCTTCCCACACCGAAGCGTGCCGAGACATCATCATGCCCATCATCATGATGCTGACCAGAAGAGAGGAGACCACCACAAGGTACGCTTCTAGCATGGGAAAACCATCCATCCTTAGCATTTACTATACAAAAACATTTCTCATTGGACTATAGACAATTTGGATAATCTTTTCCCCTTAAAGAACAACACTTTGCACAAAAGCGGCTTTTAGCGATCTTCTAAGGGGCGCATCATTCGATAAATGTGCAGGGCAAGTTGAATTGCCAGGCGATTTTCCGGTTTATCTAAATCGATATTGGTGATGGCGGCAATTCGCTCCAGGCGATAGACCAGGGTGTTGCGGTGAATATACAGGGCTTCAGCGGTTTGGGACAGGTTGCCGTTGTGGGCAAAGAAGGCCTCGAGCGTGTTAATGAACTCTTGCGGGTTTTCGGTCGCCAGCAAATTGCCCAAGACCTCTTCTTGAAAGGCAATCAGTTCTGGGCTGTGTTCGAGTTGAAGCAACAGGCGGTACACAGAGAGATCGGGGTAATATAAAGGCGCACGCTCATTCAGACGCCGCGCCATATCCAGCGCTTGACCGGCGCGAGTGAAAGAAACGCGCCATTCGCCCACTTCCAGAGCGGGCGTGCCAATGCCGCAACGGACAATTGCCTGCGGGTATTCGCGTTGTGCTTGTCGCAGGATGGCTTCGGCAAGGGCAATGGCTTCCTGTGGACGAGCCGCTTCGTTGCCGAGCGGACAGAAACAAATCACCTCCGACCCCATAGGGTGGACAATGGCGCGCAAACCGCGCTGAGCGATCTCGCCGTTGATGATCGTCTCTAAACGCCGCCGGGAGGGAGCAGCGGGTGTATCCCACATAAACCGCAGGGCAACGTGAGCTTGTTGAGGGTTCAAGCCCATGGTTTGCAACCACAGCCGCGCATCGCGGGGGGTGAGAATTTCTTGCAGCAAAGCGTTGAGCAGGTCACCCTTGAGCCGTTTCTCGGTTTCGCGGATGGCTTTGTTGCGCGCCATCTCAATTGCCAGCACCAGCCCGCCCTGTTCGGCGACCAGATAATCCAGCGAATCGAACTCACCCTGCACGCCGACTAGGGAGAGATACCCTCGCGCCACTTCGCCAACTACCACGGGAGCGATCAAACAACTTAACCCGCCGCCCAGGTCTTGACAGTGAATGGTGGGCTGACTGCCAACCCGTTTGCGGTCAAGAAAGGCTTCGGGCAACGGGCGCAATTCACTGAACTGGGCGAGGATGTCCTGCCAGATAGCAGCCAGGGTGGTGGAGGGATGGTGGGCGAGGATGCTGCCCCGTTTATCCTGTAAGATCACCCCGCGGGCAGTCATCTCTGCCATTGCCTGCACCAGACCTTCCAAACCGCGCCCTTCGGCTTCCAACTGCGCCAGTTGGGCGTGAATACGAGCGCCACGTTCGATCGTCGCCGCCCGTGCATTGACCAGCACGGCCACTAATCGTTTTTGTAAAGCGCGCTTATCAACTCGCTCTTCGGTAGCAGCGATGGGAAGGGAGAGATCTGCCGCCACTTCTTTGACCTTGCCAATGACAATTACCAGTGCAGCGTTTTTCTGCTGGGCTTCTCGCAGGGCTTCTTCCGTGCACTCGGCCGCCGTCAGGATCAGAACATCTCCGGCGCGCAGGTCTTCAAGGGTAAGCGATACCCAATCTGGCGCCGGCAGAGCAGTTGTGACCGGACGCAACCAGCGGGGGGGTTGCTCTAGCGCCAGTCTCAGGGTCTCGGTCAGGGTGAGTTCTGAGATAGACATTGTTTCGATTTCGCTTCCGTCACCTCCACCAAATCTGGGCCTTGCGAACAGTAAAAGGAGGATTCAGGCGAATTTCGGGCAATTATACCCTGTAAATGTCTGACAGAATGCTGATTTTCTGTTAACGAGTCAAGCAGGTTGCGAATTTGCGGATCGCCGGGAATTTCGGTCACCTGAAACAGGCTGCGCGCATTGTTGCGTCCCTTGTGGCGCTGTAACAAGCGCTGATGCGCCAGAAACGAAGGCGACTGCAGGAAGAAAACGCTAAAAGCAGGTAATGTACCAGCCGCAATGGTATAGCGTTAATTGTTGTTGGGTTTGCGGTGATCGGGCAAAGTTGACCAACGCCGCCGAAAGCGTTGCATCGTGGCTTGAAGGGTAAGATTCGGTGGCGTATATATCCTATCTTGCCACAAAATTCCAGATTTGGAATTGTTGATAGAACTTCCCTTCCCTCACCCAACATTAGGGTAAAATCTTCCCTATGAACGCTTCAACCTCCGTTGCGTGGTCCTGGCGTGAGGACCTGCTTGCCCTTGCCTATCGCTGGTATCTCTGGCTGGCTATCTTTCTGCTCGGTTGTGGGATCGGCTGGATTGGGGCAAAACTGCTGCCGACTCCCTACCGCGCCGAAGCCGATCTGGGCGTTTTTTATCAATCCGATGCCATCTTCCGCAATGTGGACGATTATAAAAACTGGGAAATGGGTCAGGTGCAGGCTTTGATCCTGTCCGACCAGCTCCTGACCCTTGTGCAGGAACGGCTTAGCCAGCAAGACCCCTTCTGGCAAACCCAAACCCCTGCGGATTTGCGCCAGCGCCTGCATGTCTATTGGCGCAATGCGGGAGTCTGGCATCTGGTCGCCGAAGACCGCCAGCCGCAGCGCGCCGTCCAACTGGTCAAAGCCTGGAAAGCCGTCATTCTCGAGGAGATGCGGCGGATCGGCGAACTGACCCATGCGTTGAAACAAATCCACACCGAACTCCTGGCGCTTGGCCAGGCAAAGGTTGCCACCCAGCAGCGCATGGCTGAGTTGCAAGCCATGGCTGCCATCCTGCAAAACTGGCAACCCTGGGCCGATCCCGGCCTTGCCGCCCAACCGGTTCCCCCCTTGCAACGCTGGCGATTGCTGGAACTCGCCTTACGTCTGGATCAAGACCGCTCTGGAGATCAAACCTTAGCTGCAGCTTTGCCTGCTCAGGATGCGCCGGCCGAAGACTATCAGGTCTGGGTAGAACAAGCCCTGGGCGCCATCGAGATTCAATCCCGCCTGTTGCAGGAGCAACTGCCGTTTCTGGAGCAACGCTTGAACGAGACGACTACCCGTTATAACGAGGTGGCGGCTGCTTCCTGGTATCTTTCGGTCTATGTTGGGGTGGAGGACATTAACGCTGAAGTGAAAGCGCCGCGTCCGCTGCGCGCCGAAGCCCCAGCCGCTCTGATTGGCGGCCTTCTCAGCCTCCTTTTTTCTCTTCTGGTCGGCGCAGCGATGACCCACCGGCGTCAGGAGAAAATCCGGCAATCATGACCCTTCAAAGCAGCCTTCGTTTTTTGCAACAGGTGGCATGGGCGCTTTTCTGGCTTTGCCTGCCGGTTACCAGCTTTCGCTACTTCCCGGCCGGCATCGGCGGCGGCACGTTGGTGCGTCCGCTTTCTCTGTATCCGCTGTTGCTGCTCCTTCCGTTAGCCACGCTGCCGCGCTTGTGGCGTCAACCTGTGCCCAGGACTTTGCTCTGTTTGCTCCCCTTTGTTGTGGCGGTGCTTGCCAGTGCCGCGTATTCATTTTTGTTAGGCATTGAGCCGGTGCTGGGCGTTTCGGTCAGCGATCGCGTCTTGCGGGCTTTGATTACCCTGGCAATTGGTTTGTCCTTCTACCTGACGGTTGTGATTTATCCCTCATCCCATGCCGAATTACGCTCTGCCTTGCGTTGGATGTTCATCGGTTTCAGCCTGGCTTTTGTGTGGGGTTCTTTGCAGACCGTTTACATCCTTCATTTCAATCATGCCTATTTCAATCTGCTCAATCACCTCCAGAAAGCCTTTTCCCTGCGCAAGCTCTTCCCCACCCGCATTTCAGGCCCAACCTATGAGCCAAACTGGTTCGCGGAGCAGATCAACTTGCTGCTCATCCCCTGGTTACTGGCATCTGTGCTCAGTGGTCGCTCGATCTTTCCCTGGCGTTGGCGAAACTTCACCATCGAATGGTTGCTGCTTGCCTGGTCGGTGATCCTGATTGCATTCACGTTTTCGCGTGCCGGGTATGTTAATCTGGCTGTCCTTCTCCTGTCGGCGCTGATCCTGTGGCGTTGGCGTCTGTTCAGCCAGCGCGGTCTCTCTCTTTTAAAAACCGTTGGCCGGCTGGCTCTGGAAGCGCTGCTGGTGTTGGTTTTGTTTGTCGGCATGGCGTTTGGGGTGGGGCGCAAAAACGACTTCTTTGCGCGCATCTGGACCTACTGGATCGAGAATCAGGATACCAGCTTTGAGCGGTTTTTGTATTACATCGGCTTCAACGCCCGGCTGACTTACAGCGCCACGGCCTTTAACACCTATCAGGCTTACCCCCTGCTCGGCGTGGGACCCGGCAATTATGCCTTTTTCTTCGAGAAGATGCTGCCCGATCAACCCCTGGCGCCCACGCCAGAACTGTTGCGCATCATCTCACCGGAAGAGGGAAGCAATCGGCTGATCACGCCCAAGAATCTATTTTTGCGCATTCTGGCCGAAAACGGGCTCATTGGCCTGGGAGGCTTTCTGGTCTTTCTGATCGCCCATTTCGGTAATGCGCTCTATCTCTGGCTATCGCCCCAAAAAGAGGAACAATTCTGGGGCATGGCTGCCCTCTTAGGGCTGGTTGGTTTGCTGGTGGCGGCCTTTTCGTTCGACTCGTTTGCCCTGCCGAATATGTGGGTGTTGCTGGGTTTGATTGCGGCTGCTGCGTTTCTGGCTCGGACACAATCAGTTTTCCTGGCGCGTTCGGACGAGTAAAAACCGGTAGGGGTCTTTGGGGTAATAATGAAGGATATTGCGATCCTGAAAGGTTTCTGCCAAAGCCTGATCGGTGTTTGGACCGATAGAGCGCACAATGACAAACGGCGAATCGAGAAAGGGTGAGCTCAGCTCCAGCAAGGCGCCGTATTCCGTCCAATGGTCGGGATGCACGATCACCAGCGCCGGCGTTAGCGCCTGGGCTTGCTCGGTCAGAAAGGGTTGCAGGCGGCTGGCGGTGACGCCGTATAAGCCAAACAGGCCTCCTAGACGAAGCGGGGTATAAAAGAGCAGATTGGTGGTTACGGCAAGGGCGAGACAAGCCGTGGCAAGCAGGCGGCGCGCTTTTTGCCATCCGTGGCGCGGGACATAGGCGGTCGAGGGGGTAATGGGCAAACCGGCCAGCCACGCAAAACCGACTGCGCTGAGCATCACCGCGCTATGCAACCCCTCAAAATAGTAACGCGGTCCAAACAAGGCTGAGCCAATCCAGTAAAACAGATAGACAAAGAGCAAAGCTGGCAGAACGAACAAGGTCGGCAAGGCATTCCAAACTCGTTTGCAGAGCACCCCAAGCACGCCAAAGGGAATCAGCACCCACGAATACTGGCCCCAACCGAACAGGTCATGCCGGCCAAACCACAGGCTGTATTTCAAGTTGATCCAAGCCTGATGCAGGTTATGGCCGCCCTCCACGCGCCCATAGCCAGGTCCAAACCCAACTTTGTCATATTCCCACCACAGGGTATAGGGATTGAGCAGTGGGTCGCCGCTGACAGCATACTGCCAGAGTAAAAGCCCGGCTGCGACCAGCCCGGCCAGCAGCGCAAAGCCAATCAGACGCCGCCGTCTCTCTCCGTCACCTCGCCACAGCAGCCAGAGAGCGTGCAAGACAAAGGGGAGGGCAACCCCGACCGCAGTTAAGGGGCGGGTGAGTGCCAGCAGCCCAAGGCTGAGTGCGCCGACCACGGTTGGCAAACCGATCGGTAAGCCGCGCTCGGCCGCGCCTCCCTGAAAAGCATCCAACCAGGCTAGTGCGAAAGCTAAGGTCAGGAAAAGCCCGAAAGGATGTGACAATAAAGAGCCACTGTTCATCCAGAAAAACGGGGAGGTGAGGGTCAAAGCCTGGCTGAGCAAACCAACCAGATTGCCGAACAGACGTCTCGCCAGCCGATAAATTAGCCAGAGCGAACAAGCGGCCAGCAAGGGATTGACCCAAGCGCGCACTCCCAGACGCACACCCAACGAGAGCATGGCCGGCCAACCAGGCGGATATTTGCCAAAGCGCTGCCCTTGATAATCCACGACAAACGGCACCAGGAAGGTTTTCTCGTAAGGCGGAGAAGGCACCGTGAGTTTGCCACGCGCCATCACCTGCGCTTGCCAGACATACGCCATTTCATCCTCGATGTGCGGGACGGCCTCAAAAACGCTCAGGGTTACCCGATAGGCGACCAGGAAGCCGACCAGGCTGAGCAGCAAAGCCAGGCGATCGCTCCACGAAAGACGGCTAAACCGGGTAGCCAAGGTCAAGCGCATAGAGCCTGCAATCCTTGAAGTCAGTTCTTGATTGCCATCTGAGCGGAGGGATACAGAGCCGAGCGGCTCTAACCTTCTGGCACAGCGCCTACCGCCCGTAGAGCAGCCAGAGCCTGTTCATGCAGGATGCCATTGGAAGCCAACACGCCGCAATTGTTGCGCAACGTGCGTCCTTGCGAGAAATCTAACGGTTTACCGCCCAAATCGGTAATTCTTCCTCCGGCTTCTTCCAGGATTAGGCTGCCGGCCGCCTGATCCCAGATTTTCTCTCGATAGTCCGTTTTGCCTGGTGAGAGCAAGCGCAGGTAAAGTTCTCCCTGTCCGGCTGCCAGAAGGGCATATTTGGCTTGACTATCCAGGCGCAGCGGTGCAGCCTGAATGTTTAAAAAAGCGGCGAAGGCTTCAATCCGTTCGGCATCGGTATGGCCGCTTTCAAAGGAACGCAATAAGCGCGCCTGACGGATGTCGGTTTGGGGTGAGACCTGAAGGCGTCGGTAAGTTCGTGGTTGCTTTAAAGAAGTCACCCAGCTTCCCTTTCCTCGGACGGCAACCAACAAAGCGCCTTCTCCATCGGCTTGTGGGCAGCACTCGGGGTTGAGTTTTGGACATCCCAAAACGCCTAGCTTTACTTTGCCATCTTCAATTAATGCCAGGGCGATGGCATAATGATCGCCGCGTAAAAACCCTTTGGTGCCATCCAGAGGATCGAGCGTCCAAAAGCGACCGGTGGCGGGGGCGTTGCCGCTTTCGATCCATTCACAAACCCGGGCTGGATCGGCTGTCGGTTCCACGCGGCGCACATATTGGGTGACGAGCTGCAGGGCTTCGCTTGATTGCGGGTGATGAAGTAAGCCGCTCTCCTCTTCGGCAACCAGTTTGTCTTGGGGGCAGGCGCGTTGTAAAGCGGCTGCCACAACCGCCTGCGAAGCATAGTCTGCGACCGTGACCGGAGAGCGATCCTCTTTGGTCAGGGCCGCCCAGACCATTTCCTTTTCAATTTGCGCCACCAGTAAGGCCGCCTGACGGGTTGCCTCCAGGGCAAATTGAGTCTCGGGAGTCAACTCAAACATGGTTCATCCTTGGTTCTGGTTTTTCGAGAACGCCGTGTAAGTCATAGGGCATGGCGCCGAGAATGCGCACGGGCACGATTTGCCCGATGGGTGCTTCACCTTCGATCAAGGTTAGCCCATCGATCTCTGGGGCATCCCGGTAGGTGCGTCCAACGGAAATCAATTGATCGACCGGGCGTCCATTTTGCCCTTGCACCGTGCCTTGCCCTTCGATCAGCACCTCCAGTCGCTTGCCGATCAACGCCTGGTGGATCTGTAACGAAATCTGTTGCTGGGTTGCCATCAATCGTTCCCAGCGTTCTTGCTTCACCTCAGGCGGCACGGGATCGCCCAAGACTTCACTGGCGGTACCCTGTTCGAACGAGAAGGGGAAGACGCCTACATGGTCGAAACGCATCTCTCTGACAAAGTCCAGCAGGGTTTCAAACTCGGCTTCTCCCTCGCCGGGATAGCCGACAATGAAAGTCGTTCGCAGGGTCAAAGCCGGAATCTGGCGGCGCATGGTTTCGAGGGTGCGAATCACCCAATCGATATTTGCGGGACGGCGCATCGCCCGCAAAATCGCCGGATGGGCATGTTGCAAAGGCAGGTCCAGGTAGGGCAATACCTGAGCTTTGCTTGCCATGATCTCGATCAACCGATCGCTGATTGCGCCGGGATAGGCATAGAGCAGACGAATCCAGGGGATTTCTGGCACCTGCTCCGTAAGCGCTTCGAGTAACTGTGCCAGGCCATCTTTCATTCCCAGATCCGAACCGTAATCGGTGGTGTCCTGGGCAATCAGCACCAGCTCCTTGATCCCTTGCCGGGCAAGGCGGCGCGCCTCTTCGACCAGAAGCGGCAGCGGACGGCTGACGGCTGGGCCTTTGATGAGTGGGATGGCGCAAAAAGCGCACGGGCGGCGACAGCCATCGGCAATTTTCAGATAGGCGCTGGCGCCTTGCACCGCGGCGCGCAGGATGCCGGGCGGTTCGGCCTGAGTGGTCAGCGTTGGAGCATACAGGGCAGCGACTCCCTGGCGGGGCGGTGAGGCGGGGTGTCGATCCGGGCTGCGCAACTGGCGGAGCAATTGTACGATATCCATCCAGCGCCGCGTGCCCAAAATGCCATCCAGCCCTGGCACCTGCCGGGCAACTTCTTCACCATATCGTTGGGTCAAACAACCGGCTGCAATTAACCATTGCCCTTTGCGTTTGCGTTTGGCAAGCTCGCGCAAGGTGCGAAGGGACTCCTGGCGGGCGGGTTCGATAAAGCCGCAGGTGTTGACCAGCAGCACCTCGGCGCGGTTGGGTTCATCGATTGGAGCAAATCCCTCTTGATTGAGCAATTGTGCCATTGAGGATGAATCAACCGTGTTCTTGGCGCAACCAAGCGAGATGAGATGATAGGTGTTGGGTCGGATTGCGGGCATAAAGTTCCTTTATGGGGTCGGGATTGGAGACGAAGTAGCCGTAGGGACGGGAGTACGGGTAGGGCGCGGCGTCAGAGTCGGGCGTGGGGTTGGGCTGGGCCGCAGGGTGCGGGTCGCGGTCGGGGTGATGGTAGCCGTCGGCAGGAACACGCCCTCAGGCGTGAAGACGCGCGTGACGACTTCGCCAACGCTGCCTAGGATGCCCAGGTCTTGTTGGTTGTAAATGACCTTCAAAGCAGCCGCATTGCCGCATTGAATCTCGATTTTTTCTTCGCCGTTGTATTCAAAGATGCCGCCCGGGGTGATGCGCCCGTTATACAGCTCCTTCCCATCTACCAAAACGCGCAACCAGGCGCGTTGTTGGGCGGAGATGATCACTTGCACTTTCCCAACCAGAGGTGGGTTGAGGCTCTCAGCCGGGGTAGCCTGTTCTTCACCGGCCTGCGGACTGACCGTCCTCGACAGCAGGGCTTGAACTGCTGCGCCAACGTTGGGGTTGAGAGCTTCAAGCAGCAGGGTTGGCGTGAAAGTCGGCGAGACTTCTGTGGCAGTGGCAAGCCCCGATTCTTCTATGGCGAGCAGGGCTTCTGCCACCGAAAAGGGGGTCGGAGTGGGAGGCAGGCTGGCGCGGGTGCGCATCACGCTGGAGAAGCCCCAAACGACAAAGGCGAGCGTTCCAATCGAAAGGATTGCCATCATGATAAACTCGAATGACCATAACCAGCTATACGATTTCCCACGGGCGGGTTTGGCTTCGCCGAGGCGGCGGCGCGGTTGCCGGTTTTGCCGCGCCGCTAACTCAGCCTGCAAAGCTTCGGCGTGGCGCAACAAGATGGCGTCGGCGTTCAAGCCCAAAAAAGAGGCGTAGATTTGCAGTAACCCTCGCCCTTGCACCGGTGAAGCAAACTGATCAAAACGTCCTTCTTCCATGTATTGAATATGATGAGGGCGCAAATGCGTCTGCTGCTCTACTTCTTCAATGCTCAAGCCTAAATGGTTACGAATGCGGCGCAGTTCTGCTCCAATCTGGCTGTAAATGGTTTGGGCAATCGCGTTTGGGGATTGGGAAACCTCTTGAGGCGATGGAGGGGAAAGAGGAAAGTCGTCCACCTGGCGGTTGGCGACAGCTTCTTTGATGATAGGGGATGTGCCTCCGTCATCTGGCTGGACGGGCGAGGATGCAGACGGGGTTGTGGCGCGAGGCGCGGCGGAAGACGTCGCTGTTATCGCAGGCCTGTCTGGCTGATCAAACTGCCGCAGCAACACCTCGCTATCCAGGCCCAGCAGGCTGCTGTAAACGCGCACAAAGCCACGTGCCTGAAAGCGCGAAGGCAGTTTCTCCAACTCATCAGCTTCTAACGCTTCCAGGTAGTGTGGCTTGATGTGAGTCTCTTTCGAGACCTGTTCAAGGCTCAAGCCGCGGGCAAGGCGGGCAGTGCGCAATTGCTGACCAACGCTCTCGTTCATCACTTCGGATTATGATAACAGAAAAGCAGCCGATTGTAACTACCTGCTACCCCAAGTTGGCTTGGAAACCGGGTAGGAAACCGTCCACGAATGGACCGCGAATAAACGAACGACAGCGCTATTCGTGCATTCGTGGAATATTCGTGGACGACCTGCCCAGCCAGGTGGAGCCTGTGATAGTTAATAGCGAAAACACGAAAAAAGGAAGTATTTGGGGCAGGTCATGATAACACTCCACTTCGCAGCAGAGACCGGCATGGTTTGATAACCGCCTATTTTGTGCGGCGCACCTGGGGCGCTTTGATCCAGACCAGCCCGGAACAAATACTCAACAACGCTGCGGCAACCATTACCGTCAGCGGCTCTCCAATGAGGGTCGCCAGCGTGCCGGCAAACAGAGCGCCAATGGGCATCAACCCAAAGAAGGCTAGCGAATAGATGCTCAAGACCCGCCCGCGCAATTCGTCTGGGGTTTGCGTTTGCACCATCGAATTGGAATTGTTCATGTAAATCATCAGGCTCAGGCCGATGATCACCAGGGCGAGCAGGGAAAGCGGCAACCAGTGGATCAAGGCAAAGACAAAAAGCGCCAACGGAAAAGCAAAAGTGCCGATGGCAATTAACTTCCCCCGCATTGCCCGCTGAGCAAGGGAAGCCGTGAGCAACGCCCCGATCATCGCTCCAACCCCCCGCGCCGATTGCAGCCAGCCATTGGTTGTGGCTCCTCCACCCAAGATCTTTACCGCCCAGGCTGGCATCAGGGTTACAAAGCCCATTCCCAAAAAACTAACCGCCCCCAGATACAATACCAGCGTTCGCACAACCGGATCTGCGCGGACGAAGCGGAATCCCTGGCGAATGTCATCCAGCGCCCGCCCGTGCGGAGCGCTTTTGGGTAAGGCGCTTAGCCGCATTCGCCCCAGCGCCAGGATGACGGCGATGAAAGAAACGGCGTTGATCGTGAAGCACCAGGCAGGACCCAAGGCGGCATAAGCCATTCCGGCGACAGCCGGGCCCACCGCAGTGGCAGCATTGAACATGGTCGAATTAAGTGCCACAGCGTTGGTTAAGTCTTCACGGGGGACTAACTCAAAAACAAAAGCCAGGCGTGCCGGCGCATCAAAAGCATTTGCCGTCCCTAAGAGAAAAGCCAAAAGAATGATATGCCAGGATTGCACCCTCCCTGCAAAGGTTAAGAACGCCAGGATGGCGGCTAAGACCATCATAAAGCTTTGGGTAAGAATGAGCATTGTCCGCCGCGGCACACGGTCTGCGATTACCCCTCCATATAAAGTGAATAACCAGGTGGGTATGCCACTGGCAAAACCGACATAACCGAGATAGGCTGGTGAGAGAGTCAGTTCATAGACCAAAAAGCCCTGCGCAGTGGTTTGCATCCAGGTGCCCACCAAAGAAACCAATTGTCCGAAGAACCACAAGCGATAATTGGGATGCCGTAAGGCTGCAAAGGTCCCCCCGAAACGAAGGCGCGTCCGTTCAGGGTGCAATGCTACAGCCAAAGGGCGTGAGGAAGAAGTCCATTTCCTCATAACGGCTGACGGCCGGCGTAACCGGCATCGATTTCATGCCAGTAACGGATTTCGTCTTCCCCAAATTGCCAGCATAAATATACCTCTCTACCATCTCGCCAGTGCGGGAAATCGATCAACCCTTGATTGATGTCTTTGACAATAGCGCCGCTGGCTTGAATCTGCTCCACCAACTCTTCCAGACGGCGAAACTCATCTACCAGCTCGCTTGCCAGGCGACTTCCGCCGTTGCCCCGCACTTTTTGTAAAAGTGGGATTAATTCAGGCCGCCGCTCAAGCACTCGCTGCCGAATTTCCAGGATCTTGCTCAGCAGGGGCTGGATTTGACGCACAACTTGATTGGCTTCTTCAACGCTGAAGTAACGCGGCACATCGAACTCCTTATTTCAACACCTACCCAAAGTATATCATGGGGTACTCGCTGAAGCCTGAAGCACCTTCGACATCCAGGCCTGCATGCGCTCATAATGCGAGCCTTTCCAGTAGATCTGCCCACAATCGACGCACTGGCGAAAATCCTCATAGTACAGGCGGGTTAGAGGTTGTAGTTGGGAGAGGATTTGCTCTTTTGGTACGGGATGTAACAAACCATTGCACCGCAAGCAACGGCGAAACGGACGGGCAAAGCCAGCCAGATTCCAGCGCCGCATCACCTCCACCAATTGTTGGCGAGGATTTTTACTGCGCAACCAGTAGCCGTAGTGGATGCAGGCGCGCATCAACAAACGGTGATCGCGGGTCAGAAGGACGCGTTCCTCTGCACCCGCAATTTGGGCTAACTCTTCATCTTGAATATCGTTTCGATACAAGGTATCGAAGCCAAACAGGCGCAGGTAGGCCGCCAATCGACCTAAATGGTTATCTAACACAAAGCGAATCGGTTCTTCTGCGCCGCTCGCCAGAGAACCCGGCAGAGGCAGCGGCAACTTGGGAGGATAAACCTTAATCCAATTCCCTTCTTCAACCAGGTCATCCAGACTCAAAGTCCGAGCTTCAACCTCGATGCTCCCTACTTCGGGATGCGGCACGCCCAGAGACTCAATTAAGTGTTTGACGGTCTGCCGGCCGCGAAACAGACATTGAACCGGCTTACCTCGCCGCGATTTGGATAGAAAATCATTCAGTTCGCCGTAAAAGAGAAAGGAGGCAGATTTTTGCGCCTCAGACATGGGCGATTCATTTAAGCAAAACACACCCTGCAGATCACAGGGCGTGTTTTGAGCTGGCAGGAAATGTCATTGAACGCGACGCTCGAGATAATAATCTGAGTTGACCAAAGTCTGGCAGGCGAGTACATCGTCGTTAAGGGCGTCTTTGGCACAGACCGTGATCACCCGCTCTTTGTACAGTTCAGGCGGCATGTGGAAGTACGCGCCGAATTGCCCCTTTTTATCGGTCTGGATGATGGCAAGCTGATGATTGGGGTTTTGCCAGTAGTACTTGCTGCCCTGATAGGCCTTGATGTAAACAAAGCGCTCTTTGGGGAAATTGGTCAGGGCGATCCAGGCAATCGAACCGAGGTGAAAGCCACTGATGGAAGGCAGCTTGCTGGCAACCGGCGTGCCTGGAGCAGGAGTCGGGGCTGGCGTTGCGGTGGGGATGACCGCTCCCTTTGGAATGCACAAAACCTGCCCCACATACAGCAGATAGGGGGCTTTTAATTTGTTTACCTCAACCAGTTCTTCAAACTTAACCTGATATTTGGCTGCAATGCCGTATAAGGTGTCACCCGATTGCACGGTATATTTGAGGGCGCACTTTTGAGCTTGGGCGGTCATTGGCGGGTTGATCATCAGGAACGAAAGGGCAAGCAGTACCGCTACCCCTCGCCATACCCAAGCCAGAGACATTCGAGACCCATAACGAGCAGTCATTGTTTTCACTCTCCTTTTTACAGTCAGAGTTCCCGGCCTGGTCGGCAGAGCGACCGGAGAAGCCTCTGAGAAAGATAGGGGCGTCTTGTGATTTAACAGACGCCATCCGTTTTAGAGTTGCAGAAAACTATACCATATTTTCAAGGGTGTTGAGATTAAAGAGGCTTAAGGTTGCCCGAATGACTTATGCTATAATCAAATTGCTGCCCCAGTAGCTCAAAGGACAGAGCGAGGCTCTCCTAAGGCCGAGGTTGTGGGTTCGACTCCCGCCTGGGGCGTCTTTCTCTGCGAAAAAAGGGGATACGGCTTGGGTCAACAGATTTGTAAACTCCGTTTGGCATCAAGTATGCTATACTCCAACCGAAGGCCTGCGATAAGAATTTCTCTCAGGAGTATATCTACATGGGATCTGTAATCGAGTTCCTTTGTCCGCAATGTTCCCAACGTTTTTCCGCAGAAACCGTCCAGACCTACTGCCATACTTGCCAGTCTCCCATTCTGGCGCGTTACGATCTGGAGCGGATCTCCCAATCGGTAAACCCTGAGGTCATTCGCCGCAGGCTGCGTGGGATTTGGCGCTGGGAAGAATTCTTGCCGGTAACCGAGCGGCAATGGCAGGTAAGCCTGGGAGAAGGAGATACTCCCCTCCTACCCTTGTATCGGTTAGGCGAGGAATTGGGTTTAAGACAGCTTTACTTGAAAGATGAATCTCGCAATCCAACAGCCTGTTTCAAAGCTCGCGGCCTGGCGGTTTCTCTCAGCCGCCATCTCGAACTCGGTTTACGCCATTTTCGCCTTGCCACAGCGGGCAATGCCGGTGGGGCGCTGGCTGCCTATGCGGCGCGGGCTAACGCTTTACTGAGGAAGAGAGGGGAAGCTTGCTTTGCTCATATTTACATGCCGCGCACAGCGCCTCTGGCAAACCGACTCGAAGTTCAACTGAGCGGAGCGGATTTGCATCTGGTTGACGGGCTGATTTCTGATGCCGCCCTGCAAGCCAACCAGGATGCCCGGCAGTTCGAAGGGACGCCCCAGAGCTGGTTCGACATTTCTACCTTCAGAGAGCCTTATCGGGTGGAAGGGAAGAAGACCATGGGGTTGGAGCTGGCAGAGCAGTTTGACTATCAGCTCCCCGATGTCGTCCTGTATCCCACCGGCGGGGGAACGGGATTGGTGGGAATGTGGAAGGCTTTTGACGAGCTTGAACAAATCGGCTGGATTGCGGCAAAACGACCGCGCATGTTCAGCGTTCAAGCCAGCGGTTGCGCTCCGCTCGTGCAAGCCTTCGAAAACGGCGCTGAGTGCGCTCAGGCATGGCAAAATGCCTCCACCCTGGCTACCGGTTTGTGCGTGCCGAAACCCTTCGCCGACCGCTTGATTTTAAAGGTCATCCGTCAAAGCGGTGGAGCTGCCCTGGCCGTTGAGGATGGAGAAATCCAACTTGCCCAACAGGAACTTGCCCAATTCGAAGGCATCTTTGCCGCGCCGGAAGGTGCTGCTACCCTGGCAGCTTTAAAAAAGATGGTAGCCAGCCGGATGGTACGCCCTGACGAAAAAGTGGTCTTATTCAATACGGCTAGCGGTGTAAAATATATATAGCAATCATGTAGATAACCTGGCGGTCGAACGTTTTTAAGGCGAGAGTTTTTCCAAGATGGTACAAGCCGGTGAAGCCCGTCCGACAACTGAAGCAACTCTGGAGCTTCTGTATAATATCAGCCGCGAACTGACCAGCGCGCTCGATCTGCACATGGTTTTACGGCGGGTGCTCTTTCTTTCGATGCAAAGTGTCGGAGCAATCAGTGGCAGCATTATCGTCCTGGATAGCTATGGTAAGCCAATTGATTCGGCGATCATCACCGGCGATGTCGTGCATGATCAAACCACCCAGCAATTGCGGATTACCTACGAACAAGGGCTGGCCGGTTGGGTTGCGCAACACCGCCAGGCGGTCTTGATATCGGATACCAGTCAGGATGAGCGCTGGCTCTTTCGGCCGGATGACGCCCCTGAACGGCGCGGCCCAAAGTCGGCTGTCAGCGCGCCTCTGATGGCTCGCGAAGAGTTGGTTGGCGTGATGACGCTTGTCCATCCCCGCCCAGGGTTCTTCCAACCTGAGCACTTAAGCCTGGTGCAATCTATTGCCGATCAAGCCGGAATTGCCGTCCTGAACGCCCGTTTATACGACGAAAGCCAGCGCCGGGCGCGGGTGATGGCTGCCCTTGCCAGTAGCGCGGCTGCCATTACCGGATCTTTAGATCTAAAAGAGGTGCTACAGCGCATTTTAGAGCAGACCAGCCAGGCATTGCTGGTGGATACGGTTTCGCTGGCTTTGCTTGATCCCAAACGACAGGAACTGGTCTTCGAAGCCTCTACGGGGAAATACAGCGATAAAGTCATCGGCGTCCGCCTCAAAGTTGGGCAGGGAATTGCCGGCTGGGTTGCCCAACACGGCGAGGGAACGGTCGTCAACGATGTCTCTCAGGATGAGCGATTTTTTCGCGGGGTTGATCTGATCACCGGTTTCCGCACGCGGGCGATTGCCTGCGCTCCAATCCTTTGGGGAAACGAGGTGATCGGCGTTCTCGAAGCCCTCAATCCCTATGCGAGGGTTTTTGACGAAGAAGCTCTGGATGTCCTGAACGGAATCGCCAGCCTGGCCGGCACAGCAATCCGCCATGCCCAATTGTTTGAAGCCCTGCAAGCCGCTCATCAACGGTATCGGGAACTATTCGAAGATAGCATCGATGCGATTTTCATCACCGATTGGGAGGGGCGGATTGTGGAAGCCAATCATCAAGCCGAAAAGGTAACCGCTCTAAAAAACGAAGCCTTGCGCCAAAAAACCGTTTATGCGCTCTCCCTGGTCGATGAAAAGGAGCTGGGAGAAAATTTTGACAACTTACAAAAGGGGGATACGATCTCTTACGAAACCAGTTT
>Ga0197142_1000962_pt1 | contig 26662 bp, 20 predicted proteins | sample GBS60_MetaG_FD_148614 | JGI IMG/M metagenome (GOLD analysis project Ga0197142, IMG submission 148614) | Sediment microbial communities from Great Boiling Springs, Gerlach, Nevada, United States - GBS 60_MetaG | ecosystem: Environmental > Aquatic > Thermal springs > Hot (42-90C) > Sediment... | reverse complement strand
AATTTTACCAACCCGGTCAAATAAGAACCAGGTTTGCGCCTTCCCCAACGGGTTTCCTCCATCCTGGAGGTGCTCGAACCGCTCTTTTTAATTTTTTGTTTGCTAAAAAAAATAAAGGAAAATTTATCTTGAGAATTGACGATACCGATAGAAAAAGATCAAAAAAAGAATTTGAAAACGATATCTTAGAAACGCTCTCCTGGTTGGGCATTGAATGGGACGAAGGTCCGGATAAAGGTTCTTTTGGTCCTTATTATCAAAGTCAAAGGATTCAAATTTACGAAAAATATCTCAAAAAATTAATCGATGAAAAAAAGGCTTATTTTTGTTTTTGTTCAAGCGAAGAACTAAAAGCCCAAAAAGAATATTTCTTTTCTATTGGAAAACCTCCTGTTTATTCGGGAAAATGTCGCGATCTTCAAATCGAAGAAATAGAAAAACTAAAAAAAGAAAAAAAGAAATTTGTTATCCGTTTAAAGGTATTTCCTGAAAAAATAAAATTTTATGATTTAATCAAAGGAGAGATAGAATTTGATGCTTCTTTAATCGGGGATTTTATCATTGCTAAAAGTTTAACGGAACCCCTTTATAATTTCGCCTCGGTCGTTGACGACTATGAAATGAAAATCTCTCATATCATTCGCGGAGAAGAACATCTGAGTAATACACCAAAACAAATTCTTATTGCCAAGGCGTTGGGATTTTCTTTTCCGATCACCGCACATTTACCTTTGATTTTGAATGAGGACCGTTCAAAATTATCAAAAAGAACCGGAAGCCTGCCTTTGAACGAATATAGAAAAATGGGTTATTTGCCCGAAGCAATAGTAAATTTTCTGGCTTTTTTGGGTTGGAATCCGGGCACGGAAAAGGAGATTTATTCTTTAGATCAATTAATAAAAGACTTCTCAATTGAAAGGGTAAAAACTTCGCCCGCTATCTTTTATCATAAAAGATTAGATTTCTTGAATGGTTTTTATATCAGACAAAAAGATATTAAGGATTTAACAGAAATGGTTCTTCCTTTTTTTATAGGGGGAAATTTTATTAAACCTTTTTTTCAAACTGAACAAACCATTCAAGGGATAACAGCGATAAATTATAAGCTTTATTTTTTAATTTTAGAAACAAAAGAAAAAATAGACCTTGAAAAAATTCAAAAAATTATTGCCCTCTATCAAACACGAGCAACAAAACTAACAGATTTTCCTCAAATGACTGATTTCTTTTTTAAAAAAGAAATTCCGCTTTCTTTTGAGCTCTTAAAATGGAAAGATATTTCTTTAGCGCAAATGGAAAAACTTTTCTTAAAAATAAAAAATATTTTGATCAAAATCCCAAAAGAGAATTGGAATAGAGATTATCTTTTCAATACCCTCCTTCAAAGTGCTGATGAATTTGTGCTCGAAATTGGAAAAGAAAAAGATCGAGGATACCTCTTTTGGCCTTTAAGAGTAGCGCTTACAGGCAAAAAATCCTCAGCGCCACCAGCTGAAATTATGGAAATTTTAGGTAAAGAAAAAACGCTTTTTAGGATCGAAAAAACAATTGATTTTATAAGAAAAATATCTTCTTAAAAATCATTCTTTTAAAGGATGGTATTTTTCGTGGATTTTTTTAGCAAAACGATCAGAGGCCTGAACATATCGGGTTGTTGTCTCGAGCGATTCGTGGCCCAATAAGATTTGGATGGCAACCGGACTGGCTCCACGTTCTGCTAAAAAAGTTGCAAAGGCATGACGAATACCATGAACCGTAATGGGCACGTTTAATCCCAATAACTCACGATACCTTTTAACCCTTTCTTCTAAATAATTAGGAGAGATCCTTTTTTGCGTTTTTGAAATATTCTTTCCCCGAAAGGGGACAAAAATATAAGGCGAAGGATCCTGCCTTTTTGCCAAATAATTTTTCAAATGCTTGATCGCTCTTTTTGTCAAATAAACAAATCTTTCTTTTTTTCCTTTGCCTTTAACAAAAATTCTACCGCTTTTATCAATATCTGTCATTTTAATGTTTAAAAGTTCCGAAATTCGAAGGCCGGTAGAAAAAAGGACCTCTAACATTGCTCGATTCCTTAGGGCAACAATTTCGTTTCTTTCAAAATGACTGGGTGCTTCAATTAGTTTTATAATATCCTCAAATTCTCCAACCCTTGGATGTTTTTTTTCTGTTTTCATCAATTCAACCACAGAATGGGGGATAGGGCAAAAATAGTCCATTTTAATCAAATATTTCAAATAACCCCTAAGACTAGAAAGCATTCGGTTGATCGAACCTGTCTGAAGATTCTTGGTAGGATTTTGATTATTGGCTGTTTTTCGGTCGCGGGAGATTAAATAGGCCTTATAATGGAGGATTGTTTTTTTATCGATTTTTTCAAAAGGAATTTTTACTTCGTTTTTTAAAAAATTTTCAAAAGTTTTCAAATCCCTTTCATAATTATAAATTGTTTCTTGTGAATAATTTTTTGTTTTTAAATTTAATAAAAATTCATCAAAATAAGGAAGATAAAAATCTTCTTTGTTTTTTTTAAAATAAGAAAGAGAAAAATCCTCTTTTTGTTCCATTTTTTGTATTTTATTTTGTTTTTTGTTTTCTTCCATTTTTTTCTCTTATTATTGAGTGTTAGAGATATTATACTCAATAATATTATTATCAAATTTTAACAAATAAAAAACGTTTGTCAAGGTTATAATAATCCCCTAATCATACTCATTTGATGATTTTGGGAGAAATTTATTTAGTCTATTTGAAAAAAGGTTTCCAAAAACCGAAAAGTCAAAAAAATCACCGTCAATTTCATAATTTTTTAAAAAAAATAAAAAAGGAAAATTAAAACCGGCAAAATAAACAATTTTCTTTAAAAAATGAGAAAAAAGAATTTGAAAAGCAAAGATTTTCCTTATTTGTTTTTCATAGCTCAAAAAATCTGGGAAGTTTTTTATAAGGATCTCACAAGAATTCAGGCCCCAAATAATCCCCCCAAAACTCCAAGGTTTAACCAAACCCCTCGCCTCGCCCACAATCGCGTATCTTTCTTCCTTTCTTTTTGGAAATAAAAACCCTTGAGAAATAAAAGATGATCTTTTTTCTCTTATTTTAATTTCTTTTTCCTCCAAAAAATGATTGAAAATTTTAAAAGCATCTTCTTTTTTTTCAACAATCCCCCACTCCCGATCCTGACCACGAGGAATCTTCCAAATAAATCCGTTTTTTGTGGGGAAAACCTCGGTTGTTTGTGAAAAATCTTCTTTTTCTTCAAAGCCCTGAATTCCCAAATAAACTTTTTTAAAACCACGCAATAAAAATTTTTGAGAAAAAGAAAAAGCGCCGTCAGCAAAAATTATTTTTTCAAAACCTTCTGGTATTTCTTTTATCTCTTTTGAAAAAAAAATCTTGGATTTTTTTTGAGCGATTAATAACAACAAATCCTCTAAATCCTCTCTTTCGAAAACGAAAAAATCTTTTTTAAAATTTATAAAAATTTCCCTTGAAGGAAATTGAAGACGAACACCGTTAATCTTGTGTTTAACAATTTTTTTCGCTTCGGGGATAAAATGAAAAATTCTCTCAGAAACCAAAGAAGAACAGGCTTTATTGCCTATCTTTTGCTTTCTTTCGAATAAAAAAACATCTTCTTTCTCACCCAATTTAGACGCAAGATAAAGACCACAAATCCCACCGCCAATGATTGCTACCTTCATTTTTTATTTTTAGAATTTTTAATAAAACCCAAAAAAAGAGGATGGGGATTTAAAAATCTTGTTTTGAATTCGGGATGAAACTGAACGCCAATAAAAAAGGGGTGGTTTTTAATTTCTATAATTTCAACTAATTTTTTCTGGGGATTAATACCAGAAAGAATTAATCCTTTTCTTTCCAAGATTTCTCTAAACTCATTATTAACCTCAAAACGATGACGATGCCTTTCTTTAATCAATGTTTTTTTGTAAATTTTAAAAGCTAGAGTGCCTTTTTTAATTTCGCAATCGTAATCTCCTTTTCTCATGGTTCCACCATATCTCTCATTTTTTAAAAGTATTTTTTGTTCTGGTAAGATATCAATTACGTTTTGACAATTTTTTTCAAATTCTGTAGAATTGGCTTTTTTTAGGCCACAAACGTTCCTCGCAAATTCAACGACCGCCAATTGTAGTCCCAAACAAATCCCCAAAAATGGGATCTTGTTTTTACGACAAAATTCTATGGCTGCGATCTTCCCCTCAATTCCCCTTTTTCCAAAACCACCAGGGATAATAACTCCATCAACGCTTTTTAATTCTTCTAACGCTTTTTTATCTTTTTCATATTTTTCAGAGGAAATCCAAATAATGTTCGGTTTTAACCTTAAATGCCAAGCAGCGTGTTTTATTGCTTCAATCAAAGAAATATAAGAGTCCATCAAGATAAAATTGCCGCTTTCAAAATATTTCCCGATAATCGCTATCTTGACTTCTTTTTTTGCCTGGAAAGCATTCCTCACAATCCTCGCCCACTCCTTTAAATCAGAAGGTCGCGGTTTTTTTCCTAATCTTTTCAGAATTCTGTTTCCCAAGTTATCTTTTTCTAAATTTAGAGGAATTTCATAAATATTTTCTGTATCAGGAGCAGAAATTACATCTTCTGGAGCCAGATTGCAAAAAATAGAAATTTTCCTCCTTCTTATCTCATCTAAAGGAACCCTACTCCTTCCCAAAATAATATCGGCCTGAAGGCCGGCTTCGTTCAACAATCTAACGGCCAATTGAGTGGGTTTTGTTTTCATTTCTCCTACTTTTTCAGGGATCGGAAGATAAGAAACCATAATTAACAAGACATTTTTTGGATATTTTAATTTCATCATCCTCGCTGCTTCTAAAAATAAAAGGTTTTGATATTCCCCTACGGTCCCGCCAATTTCAATAAGAACAAAATCTGCCCTTCTTTCTTTTGCTAATTTTTCGATTTTAAAAATGACTTCATTTGGAATATCAGGAACAATTTCAACGCAGCGACCGCCATATTTTAAAGCCCTTTCTTTTTGAATGACAGAAAGATAAACCTTTCCGCTCGTTAAATAATTTAATTCATCAAATTCTTCGTCCAAGAATCTTTCATAATGACCGATATCTTGATCACATTCAGTTCCGTCCTTCATCACAAAAACCTCTCCGTGCTCTAAGGGATTCATTGTGCCCGCATCAACGTTTAAATAAGGATCTATTTTCATAGCAGTCACTCGAAACCCCTTACTTTTTAAAATCCTTCCGATTGAAGCGCAGGCCGTTCCTTTTCCAACGCCAGACATTACGCCCCCACAAATAAAAATAAAATTTGTCATTTTTTTAATAAATCTATTTCTTTTAGTGCCCTTTCTAACTGAAGGTCTTGTTCCTCTTTTTCATTTTTGATCTCAATATCCGGGTTAAGACCGATTTCTGAAATTTTCTCTTCTTTCGGCGTCAGCCAATGGGCGAAGGTAATCTTTAACAAAGAACCATCGCTTAATCTTTCTAAGGTTTGGACAGAACCCTTGCCGAATGTTTTTTCTCCTAATAAAAGAGCTCCCCGATTATCCCTAAGGGCTGCAGCTAAAATCTCAGAAGCAGAGGCGGTACCGCGATCAACAAGAATAACAATATGAAAATCAGAAAAGAGACCGTTGTTTTTCGCGAAATGAATCTTTTTTTTGTCCTTTTGTTGTTCGATGAGAATAATTTCGTTGTTTTTTAAAAAATAGTTTGCGATCTCTTTGGCTGTATCCAAATAACCGCCACTATTCCCTCTTAAATCTAAAATCATTTTTTTCGTGTTTTCTTTTAAAATAAGAGGGACAATGTTTTTGAAATTTTTTAGGGTGTTTTCGTTAAACTCAAAGATTTTTAAATAAGCAACCTTGCTACCCTGAGATGAATTTAAAAATTCAAACTTTAAGGTCGGTATCTTGATAATCTCTCTCTTTATTTTAAAATCAACGGGCTCTTGCCATCCCTCTCTTAATATCGTCAAAGTAACTTCTGTCCCTGGTTTTCCACGAATTAAACTAACCACTTCATCCAACGGCAATTGAGAAACCATTCTTCCGTCGACCATAAAAATAACATCTCCTGCTTTCAATCCTGCCTTTTGAGCTGGTGTTTCTTCTAAAGGAGAAATAATAGTCAATAAACCTTGCCTGACTCCGATTTCTATTCCGATCCCCCCAAATTCCCCAGTTGCGTCTTCTAAAAAAATCATCGCTTTCTGGGGATCAAAAAATTGGGTATAAGGATCGTTAAGAGAAGAAACCATTCCGCTCAAAGCGCCATAAAAAAGTTTTTTGTCATCAATTTCTCTCTCGTTTACAAACATGTCTTTTAACTTATTGTAGGCCTGTTGAAAAATTAAAGGATCCCAATTTTCTAAAAAGAAACAGAGATTTTTTTTCTGTCCTAAAAAATAACCAAGCTCAAAAACGGAAATGAAAGAAAGAAAAATAAAAAAAACAACGAAAATTCTCTTTTTGTTCATATTCTTTTATTTTAACAAATTTTTTCTATTTTTAAAATCGCTCCCCTTTTCAATCATTTTTCAATAATTTTACCCTTTAAATAATTAAAAGAAAAGTCATCAATCTTGACCCTAAAAAATCTTCCCAAAATGCCATCCTCAAGAATCACTGCCCGAAAAGTATTCATTCTTCCCAAAAAATTACTCCCCCTTTTTTCTGTGATTAAAATCTTGAATTCTTTTCCCAAAAATTTTTCATTTTTCTGAAAACAATTCTTTTTCCATAAATCAAAAAGCCTTCTCGATCTTTCTTTTTTAACAAAAGAAGGGATATTATCTTTAATATTTCTTTTTTCGGAAAACCTATTTGACGAAAAACGAAAAATATGCAAGATGTCTGGTTTTACTTTATCGATTAAAGAGAGGGTTTTTTGAAAAGATTTTTCTGTCTCTCCCGGAAAGCCACAGATAATATCGGTTGCCAAAACAAAATCTCGAAAATTTTCTCGGATCTCATTGAAAATTTTTAAAAAATGAAGGGTTAAAGATTTTCTCTTCATTAATTTTAAAATTCGATCATCACCAGACTGCAAGGGTAAATGAAAGAATCTAAAAAATTTTTCTGAATTTTTAAAAATCTTTATGATCTCTTTTGAAATCTTTGAAAAATAATAAGGATTGGCCATTCCTAATCTAACCTTAAAATTTCCTTTAAACCTTGAAATCTCGCTTAAGAGACGAGGTAAAAGTAATTTTCCCTGATCCAAACCATAGACCGCTAAATCTTGAGCCGTAAGGTCAATCTCCGAAAAACCTTCATCAATTGCTCTTTTGATGTCTCTCAAGATAAGATCCAAAGAAAAGCTTTTTAATCTGCCCCGGGCAAACTTTGTCGCACAAAAAACGCAATTACCCAAACATCCCTCACCAATAGGGATCGTGGCGATTACGTGTTGATCTTTTTTTCTCTCTCTCAAACAAAAAAACTCTTCTTTGTCAATTTCTTGATTATCTACAAAACTTCTTTTTATTTTTTTTCTCTTTAAAATAAATTCTTCTAAAACATTAGGAATTTTTAAAATTTCTTTTGGCCCGAAAACAAAATCAACCAAAAAAGAAACCTCTGGTAGAATTAAAGGTAAACAACCGGTTAAAACAATTTTTTTTCTCCTTTTTTTAATTTCTTTTATTCTTTTAATAATTTTTAAACGTGTTTTTTCAACAACGCCGCAAGAATTAATAATAAAAAAATGGGCTTTTTTTTGATCTCTTTCTTGCCAGTTGTTTTTTTTTAAAATACCCCGAATTAAATCGCTGTCTGCGTGGTTAAATTTGCAACCAAATGTTTCCAGAAAGAATGTTTTCATTTTAAAAGTGCCCCCGCCCAGACTCGAACTGGGAACCTCTTCCTTAAAAGGGAATTGCTCTACCAATTGAGCTACGGGGGCCAAAAAAATAATTTACAAACCTAATTTTCTCAAATCCTCCAATATCTTTCTCTGTTCTCTTGTAATTTTTTTTGGTACTTCAATTTTAACCTTTACATACAAGTCCCCTCTTCCGTGTCTCAAATAATGAGGAATTCCTTGATTGGAAATTTTAAAAATATCTCCATCTTTAGTTCCTGCCGGCAAATGAAAAGAAATTTTCTTTTTGTCCAATGTTTCAATTCCAATTTTATCTCCTAGAACCGCTTGAGAAAAAGTAATGTTTTTCGTCATCCAGAGATCGTCTTTTTTTCTTTCAAAAATCGGGTGTTTTTTAATTAAAATCCTCACATAGAGATCGCCGCTCTTTCCCCCTCTTTTACCAGCATCGCCCTTTTCCCTTATTCTTAAAACTTGATTATCATCAACGCCAGCGGGAATAATTATTTTTATTTTTTCTTTCTTTTTAACCCTTCCTTCTCCATGACAAACATTACATACATTTTCTATTAATTCACCCTGGCCCTGACAAGCGGGACAAGTGGTGTATCTTGTAAAAGAACCAAAAAATGTTTGTTTTACTTTCTGAACCTGACCCTCGCCCTTACACATTGAACAAACCGATGTCTTGGAACCAGGTTCTGCTCCTCGTCCATCACATCTAGAACATTTTACCATTTTTGAAATCTCAAATTCAAGTTCTTTATCTTTTAAAACATCTTCCAGAGAAAGTTCAATGGTGACTTCTATATCCTTTCCTCTTTTAACATCTTTTTTTCCTTTTTTAAAACCAAAACCAAAAAAACTTTCCATCATTTCTTCCAAATCGCTCAAATCGAAAAAACTATCCCCTCTTCCCCAAAACCACTCGGTTCGGAATTGATCCTGAAAAGGACCGGCCTCAAATGTTCTTCCGTACATATCGTATTGTCTTCTTTTTTCTTTATCAGAAAGAACCTGATAGGCCTCGTTAATCTCTTTAAATTTCTCAGGGTCTCCCCCTTTATCCGGATGGTATTGATGAGCCAAACGATAATAGGCTTCTTTTATTTCTTTTTCGGAAGCGTTAGGAGAAACTCCTAAAATTTTATAATAATCCTTCATATTTCTTAATTTTTTTCATTTTTATCCCTTGGGCTGTTCTTTATCTTGCCCCTCTTGATACATTTTTTTACCGATCTCCTGTAAAACCAAAGAAAGGGCTGAAATTTTTGATTTGATCTCTTCGAGATCGTCGCCTTCTTTTGCTTTTTTTAATTCTTCCATTTTTTCTTCTATTTGTTTTTTCAAATCGGGATCAATTTTCTCTTTTAATTCTTCTAATGTTTTTTGGGTTGAATATAAAAGGGTATCCGCTTGATTTTTTGTCTCGGCCAATTCTCTTTTTTTTCTATCCTCTTCAGCATATTTTTCCGCCTCTTCTCTCATCCTCTCAATTTCTTCTTTAGAAATACCCAAAGACCCTGTAATCTTTACTGATTGCGATTTTCCCGTTGCTTTATCCTTGGCTGTCACCGTTAAAATACCATTGGCATCGACATCAAAAGTAACCTCGATTTGAGGCACACCACGAGGAGCTGGTGGAATTCCATCTAAAATAAATTTCCCCAGAGATCTATTATCAGAAGCCATTGGCCTTTCGCCTTGTAAAATATGAATTTCAACAGAGGTTTGGTTATCAGCAGCGGTTGAAAAAATTTGCGTTTTGGCCACAGGGATGGTCGTGTTTTTAGGTATCATTATCGTATTAATATTTCCCAATGTTTCGATTCCTAAGGAAAGAGGTAAAACATCCAATAATAAAACGCTTTTAATATCTCCTGCTGGTGCCCTTTTTTCTTCTTTGGCTAATAAAATTTCTGCTTCAATGGCCGCACCCAAAGCAACCACCTCTTCTGGGTTTAAAGAACGATTTGGTTCTTTACCAAAAAACTCCTTGACTTTTTCTCGGACCAAAGGAATGAGACTTGTTCCTCCAACAAAAATAATCTCATCGATTTCTTGGGGAGAGATTTTTTTTTCTTTTAAAGTTAAATCAACCCTTTTTATCGATCTTTCTACCAAATCATATACCAATTCATTAAATTTTGCTCTCGATAGTTTATAAAATAAATGCTTGGGGCCAGAAGCGTCCGAAGTGATAAAAGGAAGGTTAATATCTGTTTCGGTAATAGATGAAAGCTCAATCTTTGCTTTTTCTGCTGCTTCTTTCAATCTCTGTAAAGCCAAAGCATCGCTCGAAAGATCAATTCCATAATCCTTTTTAAACTCTGAAATCAACCAATTCATAATCCTTTGGTCAAAATCATTTCCTCCCAAATGGGCCTCGCCACCAGTTGCTAAAACCTCAATCGTATCGGGTGCAACGTTCAAAATAGTGACATCAAAAGTGCCGCCACCAAAATCATAAACCAAAATTTTTTGACCTGTCTTTTTCCCAAAACCATAGGCCAGAGCCGCGGCCGTTGGTTCGTTGATAATGCGCAACACCTTCAATCCAGCAATTTCACCAGCAGCCATCGTTGCCTTTCTTTGACTATCATCAAAATTAGCAGGACAGGTGATTACCGCGTATTCAATTTTTTCTCCTAATTTTTCTTCAGCATCCAATTTTAATTTTTGAAGAACCATAGCCGAAATCTCAATTGGTTTATACCAACGATCTCCCATTTTAATCTCAACAGAACCATCGGCCGCCTCCCGGGTTTTGTAAGCGTAATGTTTTAGCTCTTTTTGAACTTCAGGATCAGAATAACGACGGCCGATAAATCTTTTAACCGAATGAATCGTATTTTCTGGATTGGTAATTGCTTGTCTCTGAGCAGTAATTCCTACTAACCTTTCATTATTCCTTGATAAGGCAACGACCGAAGGGGTCAAAATTGAACCCTCGCGATTTTCCAAACATTTTGGCTCTCCGCTAATAATGGTTGCCATTTTAGAGATTGTTGTTCCTAAATCAATACCCAATGCTCTGGCCATATTTTTAATTTTTTATTTTTTTTCTTTAACAACCTTTATTTTAACTCCTTTTGGTTTTTCTTTTTTTGCTTTCTCCATCACAATTTTTAAAATGCCTTCTTCTAACGTCGCCTGGACGCTTTCTTTCTTGATCTCTTCTGGCAAGGGAATAATCCTTCTAAAAAAACCAGCGCTGATTTCTTTTCTATAATAACCCTTCTTTTCTTCTTCTTTTCTTTCTTCTTTTTTTCCTTCGATCTTTAAAACATTATCTTCTACTTCAACATTAATTTCTTCTGGTTTCATACCAGGAACTGCGACCTCGGCAATAATCTTTCCTTCTTTTTCATAAAGATCAACTTTCGGTGTTTCCATCTGACCAAAAAATTTGGGAAAACGAGTGGTTAAATACCTATCCCAATCCTCCCACTCTTTTTCAAACCATTTTTCCAAATCCCAAAATGGTCGATAAGGAATTAAAGGCATATTTTTATTATACCAAAAAATTAAAATTTTACGACCTTTACCTTAGCTGGCCTCAAAACCTTTTCTTCCCAAAGATAACCAGCCAAAATTTCTTCTTTGATTTTTCCCCTTTCTTCTTCTTTGCCTTCCACCATCTCAACTGCTTCGTGAAAATAAGGATCAAAATTCTCGCCTATCGTTTTCATTCGAAACACTGATTCCTTTTTAAAAAAGTCATTGATTTGATTTTTTAAACAAAAAATAATTTTTTGAATCTCGCTTTCTTTTTCAAGATTTTTCTCAAAAATATCTAAATTATCCATCAAAGGAATCAAAACATCCAAAATTAAATTTTTCTTTGTATTCTTTTTTATTTCTTCCATTCTCGCAACCTCCTCTTTTTTATAATTAATCAAATCAGCCCTTGCCCTTTTCCATTCGTTCAAATATTCCTCTTTCAATCTTTGACATTGCTCCAGTTCTTCCAAAATATCTCGTTCCTTTTTTTCTTCTTTTGTTTTGTGGTTTTCATTATTCTGATTTGCCATATTTTTTTTCGAACAAATCCCTGAAGGCTTTTAACCAAAAAATCGACTTTTCATAATTAATCCTTTTAGGGCCAACCAAAAGAAAAAAACTTTTCTTGTTAGAAGGCAAAGGAAAAACGCTTGAAAAAAAACTCAAATGATTAAAAAAACCAAAGGGGTTTTCTTTTCCAATATAAACCCTAAGGTTAAAAGAATTCTCTTTTATTTTATCAAAGGCTTTACTTAAAAGGCTTTCAAAATCCTCTGAAAATCTTATTAACTCTTCTAAAAAATTTTTTTCTCTGAACTCTGGGAAATGAGCGATCTTTTCCCAGCCTTCCTTGAAAACCAGATCCTCTTCCCTTAAAAAACTCAAGACAAAAAGATTGGTAAATAAAACCAAGCGTCTCGTTGTCTCTCTGATCAAAAAAAAGATATTATCGTTAAAAGTAAAATCTATTTCTTTTTCTGTTAAAAAACGCTTTTTCTTATTTAGGTTTTGAAAAATATAATCGACAAAAAAACGATAGGCCTTATCCGTTGGTTTTCTTCCAGACGAAAAAAAATCTTTTTTCAAATACCCTTTTTTTGTTAACAAAACCATTTCATTGCGAATGGTCGCTGGCGAAAACGACCCTTTGATTTTTTTAAATAACATAAAGGAAGAAACCGGTTTTGGCTTTTGAATGTATTCCTGGATTAAATTTAACAATAATAATCTTTGTCTTCTGGTGATTTTTTCCATATCTTTTAAATTTTATCAAAAATAAAATTAGCAGTCAAGAGATACATTTGCTAAAAATTAAAGGTTTTTAAAAAATATGTTATAATTTTGAAAGAATGGACCAAATAAAAATTATTGAGATTTTAAAAAAAAATTCAAACAAAATCGCTTTTTTTTTACTCCTTTTTTTCTTTGTCTCTAACTTTTTCGTCTTGCACGGTAAATTCTACAAGGGATTAAAATTCGAGGGTATGGCCCTAACCTCAGACGAGGTTTCGCATATTCCCGCTGGTTTTTATTATTTAAAAACAAAAAAATATTTTATCAACGCCGAACATCCGCCCTTGATTAAAGACATCGCGGCGCTCCCTCTTTTATTTTTTAATTTTAAATTACCTTCTATTCCCGAAGAAAAAAAATACGAAAACATTCAATGGGAATTTGGTTCAGGTTTTTTATTTAATGAAAATAATGACCCTGACTTGATTGCTTTTATTTCCCGAACAACCATCCTTATTCTAAACACAATCCTTGTTCTTTTGCTCTATTTTTTAATCAAAAAAATTTTCAATCCCCTCGCCTCCTTGATTTTTCTCTTTTTACTTCTTTTTTCTCCTAACTTTATTGCCCATAGCGGCTTGGTTGTTTTTGATGTTCCCCTTTCTCTTTTTTCCCTTATTGCAATTTTTTTATTCTATCTTTTTTTAAAAAATTTTTCAGAAAATAAAAACTGGGAAAAACCATTTTTGGGAACGATTTTTTTTACTTCTCTTTCTCTCCTGACAAAATTTCAAGGTATTTTTCTTTTCCTGAGTTTGATTTTAGGAAGCTTCCTTTACTTTTTAATATCAAAAAGAGAACTATTCTTAAAATATTTAGCTTTATTTTTTTATTTTTGTCTAATTATTTTGTTTTTTATCGGCTCTTTTTATGGATGGCATACTATGGAAATGACGGTTGAGGGCTTAAAACATCAACTCTCTTATAGTTATCCCTCTGAATTTCCCCAAATAGGAAAAAAAATTCTATTTTCTTTTTTAAATTTAAATATTTTTATTATTAATGGTCTTATTGAATATTTGATTGGTGTTTTAATGATGGTCAGTCGGGTTCAGGGCGCCTGGCAAGCAACCTATTTTTTAGGAAACGTCTATGGATCAGAAGGCGCTGGCCCCCTTTATTTTCCGGTTTTATTCTTAACAAAAGAAACGGTTCCTTTCTTGATTTTATTCTTTTTAACACTTTTTTCTTTTCTTTTTTCTTTTTTTTCGAACCCAAAAGAAGAATTGAGACAATCGATAAAAAACCCATTTTTCTTTATTGTTTTTTTCTTCATCGTTATTTATCTCCTTTTTAGCATTCCAATGAGATTAAATATTGGTATTCGTCATATCTTTCCCTTAACTTTTTTGATTTATTTCCTCGTCAGTTTAAAAATTTCTCAATTGAAAGAAGAAAATTTTTTTATTTTTAAAAAGAATTTTAATTATTTTTCTCTTTTTGCTATTTGTGCCCTATTTATCGTTTTTAGTTTTTTTTCAACCTGGCCCTACTTTCTCTCTTATTACAACTTTTTAGCCGGTGGAACAAAAAACGGATATCAAATTGCCACCGATTCCAATTATGACTGGGGGGGTCAAGACTTAAAGAGATTAGCCAAGTGGGTCAAGGAAAAAAGGATTCATAAAATCTATCTCCATATTTTTTCAAACGTAAGAATCGAATATTATTTGGACGAAGGTTATCAACCTTTTAATATTCGATTCGAGCCCCTCCCTCCACCCGGTTCTCTCTTGGCTGTTTCTGCTTTTGAAATGCAAAACATTAATTATGATAAAAGCCTTCCCTATTTTCAAAAATATTTCCAACTTGAAAAACACCAGATCGCCAGAATAGGAACTACTATTTTTATTTTTCAGATTCCATGAAAGATAAAATAAATATCATCGCCTTTTTTCTTCTCTCTTTTGTTTTTCTTATCTCAATCTTAAGCCTTAAAGACGAAACCCTTACCTTTGACGAACCGGCTCATATTGGCGCTGGTTATTCATATTTATTAAAAAAAGAATACCGTCTCAATCCCGAACATCCCCCTTTAATCAAGGATATTGCTGCTTTTCCGCTTTTATTTTTAAAATTAAATTTTCCTGAAGACCATTACGCTTGGGAACAAAAAGAACCTGCTTTTTGGTGGTTTCAATTTGATTTTGGAAAAGAACTCATCTATAAGGCAAATCAACCAGAAAAGATAATTTTCTTTTCAAAATTAGCAATGGTTCTTCTTTTGGTTTTTACGGGTTTTTATCTCTTTTTTGAAACAAAAAATTTTTTTGGAAAAAAAATCGCTATTTTAACGCTTTTCTTTTTTTCTTTCTCCCCTACTTTCTTAGCTCACGGAAGATTGGTCACCACTGATGTTGGTGCCTCCTTGGGTGTTTTATTGGCCACTTTTAATTTTTTAAGATTTTTAAATCGTCCTTCAAAAAGAAATCTTTTTATGGCGGGGGTTGCACTGGGGATTGCTTTATTAATAAAATTTTCTTTAATTCTATTACTCCCCTTCCTTTTTTTTATTTCTCTCTTATTTTGGTTTTTAAAAAAACCTCAAAATCTTTCTCTTTTCAAAAATCTAATTTATTTTATTTTAATTAACATCATTGCCCTCTTTTTAATCATCATTCCCTTTTACCAACTTCATGTTCTCAATTACGAAAAAGAAAGACAAATAAGGGATATCGCTTTTAATTTGGAAAACTTAAGTTTTCCAAATTTTATTAAAAATCTCAATGTCAAGTTAACAGAGATTAATTTTTTGCGTGGATTGGCTCATTATCTTCTTGGCCTTTTAATGGCTGTTCATCGGACAGCGAGCGGAAATACAATGTTCTTTTTGGGAGAAATTTCGGCTGAAGGATGGCGTCATTATTTTCCCCTTGTTTTTCTTTTAAAGGAACCCTTGGCATTGCATTTGTGTTTTATAATCTCGATTATTTTTTTAACCTTAAGATTAAAAACAATTTGGAAAGAAAAAACTTGGGAAGGAGTAAAAAACACCTCCTCTTCCCATTTTAACCTCCTTGCCTTAACTATTTTTTTAATTATTTATTGGCTTGTTTCTTTAAAGTCAAAATTAAATCTTGGTGTTCGACACCTCCTGCCCACTTTTCCTTTCCTTTATATTCTTGTTTCATTCTCAATTGAAAAAATCGTTCGAGGAAAATATTTGAAATTAAAAACAGCTTTTTTTTCTTTTTTATTTTTCTGGCAAATAATTTCTGTGATAAAGGTTTTCCCTCATTTTCTTTCTTATTTTAATGAACTAATAGGCGGACCGAAAAACGGATTCCTTTATACAACAGATTCAAATTTAGATTGGGGCCAAGACCTAAAAAGATTAGCCCTTTGGGTAAAAGAACAAAAAATTGATAAAATCTATCTTGATTATTTTGGTGGTGGGGATCCCTCATATTATCTAAAAGAAAAATACATTCCTTGGGATGGAAAGAATAATCCCTCCCTTATAAAAAAACCTGCTTTTCTTGCTGTTTCTGTCAATTCGCTTCAATCAGGCCGGGCCCTACAGGGAAAAAATTTTAAGGAAGATACCCTTTTTTATTATTGGCTTTTTAAATACGAGCCGCCTATTTATAAAGTGGGCTATTCAATTTTTGTATATTTTATCGATCGCTAAAATCTAATAGTATTCAAAATTAACAAAGTTCCCAAACCTTAAATCAATTATTTTTATTTTTTTAAACTCTTCCTTGTTCTCTATTTTATCCAAAAAAGTAAATAATTTCTTGATTTGCCATTGAAAATCTTTCTTCGGGTCGAATATCAAAGAAAAACCCTGAGATCTTTCAAGAATTAAATTATTATTTTCAATCTTTATTTTTTCAAAAAAAATCTCTCTTTTTTTTAAATGATCAATAATCTGAAAGATATTTTCTATTTCCTCCTTTGAGAGAATGTTTTTTTTTAAAAAAAGATCTTCGGCAACAAAAATCTTGGGAATATCTCTTTTGGGTTTCTGTGAAAACAAAAAACCTTGATCGTCAGAAACAAAACAAGATTGGGAACAAAATTCAAAAAGTTCCTTTCTCTTTTCAATTTTTATCTCAAGTTTGTCTGGATATTTTTTTTTGAATGAAACGTCTTTTATTTCTAAAAAATAATCTAGCATCTCTTCTTTTAATCTTTCTTCGTTCAAAAATAAAATGTGAACAGGCTTTAAAAAAAGAAAAATCCTTTTCGATAAGAGAGGATCGTCTGTTTCAATTTGAAAACTTTTAATTAAAAAAAATGGCCAAACAAAAACAAAAAGATAAAAAAAATAAAAAAATAAAAAAAACAAAATTGAATACCAAAAAATAAAAGAACGATAAATTTTTTTTCTTTTTTTAACAAAAAAAGGGGATTTCTTTCTCATAAACGCCTCTTTATTTTTCTTATTTTTTCAACTATAAAATTAAACCAATATTTTTTGTTTAAAATAAAATCTTTGGTTTTTAGATATTTTTTTAGGCCCCCTCCAAAACCTTGTTTAAAAAAAGTCAAACCAGCCCACGGATGATTTTTCTTGAGGGTGATGCCCCAAAAATTAAATCTTTGACAACCTTTTTCTTTTGCTTTTTTTAAGGCCTCCCAAATTAAAAGATAAACCGCTGGAATCTTTGAAGGCAGGGAGGCGCCATGATGGTAAAAACCGATCTTTTGCCAAAAAATAAAAATCCCTCCAGCCAAAATTTCTTCCTTGTGTTTTACTAAAATAACCGAAATCTCTTTTGAGGGTAAAAAGGTTAAAAATTCCTTTTCCAAATAATCATAAGAAAAAGGAGTAAATCTTTGTCTTTTGGCGGTTTTTAAATAAAGGTCATAAAATAATTTTAAATCTTCGATTTTTTCGCTCTCAATCGCTTTTAGATTTTCATTTTTGAGGGCTTGTTTTACCAAATAACGGGTTGTCTTGCGCATACCAGCTAAAAGATCTTCTTCTCTTTGATTTTCTATCTCTAATTCCCAAGTAATTTCCGGATGTAAATGCAGGGGTGCGTCCCTAAAAGAAAGCCTTTTGAAAATTAAATTCGTTTCTTTTTCATCTTCCCAAAGAGGGCAAACTCGAATGAAATCAAACTTTTCTTTTCTTCCTATTTCTTTTAATTTTTCCACGATAACCCTTAATATCTCTTCTCTTTGATCCTTTAAAAATTCAGGAACAATAGGGCCGTGGGGCAAAAAAAGAAAAGAACCCCTTTTTGCCTTAATGCCAACAACTAAAAAAAGAGACAAAAGATCGTTGTTTTTGCTGACGCCAAAATACCAGACCTTATTTTCTAACTTTTGATTAAAAAGACCCCAACGATAAGAATTCAAGAAGGTTTTTTCTTTTACCTCTGATAAAAAATCTTCCCAAATTTTTTGATCTTTAACTTCAACAATTTTCATTTCCATATTTTTCTAACAAGGAAACCAATAAGGGCGAAAGACGACCCTCTAATAAAACCACATCTTTAATTTCCAGGATTGATTTAATCTTCTCAAAAATCTCTTTTGGGTCCTCGATCAAAAAAATGTTTTCTTCTTTCAAACCGCTTTTTTTCGCGTTTTCCTTTAATTCCTTTAAAAAATCAGTGCTTGTTAAAATCACAAAATCACATTTTTTTCCCATTTCCCTTCCTATTCTTTTATGAATTTCTTTCGCTTTTTCTCCCAGTTCTATTAGAGAAGGAAAAATAAAAATTTTCTTTCCCTCAAATAGAGATAAGTAATTCAAATGCGAAAAAACGCTTTGAGGATTGGCTGAATAAGTAGAATCTAAAATAAAAAAACCTTTTTTTGTTTCAATAAAACGAAAGCTTGAATCTTTTAAAGTAATTCTCTCCAAAGCTTTTTTTATCTCATTCAAACTCATTTTAAAACAATAATAAGAAACCGCTATCGCCAAAATTAAATTTTCTAAATGATGGGGACCTGCAAGGTTTACTCTCAAGGGCATTTTTTCTTTCTTTGTCTCTAATTCAAATTCAATCCATTCTTTTTCTATTTTAATATTTTTTATCAGAAAATCAAAATCCATCTGAGGAATTTCCTGGTCGGGAAAAGCAACAAAGGTGATTACTTTTGAAAGAGATTTTCTTTCTTGAAAAATCTTTTGGCAATAATAATTGTTACCGTTTAAAAATAAAATTCCTTTTTTCTTTGAGAGAAAATCAATCAACTCCCCTCCTCCTTCACCAGAAAGCAAATTTTCCATCGAACCAAAAGTAGCTAAATGCTGCTCGTTTACTCCTGTAATCACGCCAATTGTAGGTTGAATAATTCTTGACAAATAACCAATTTGGCCTTTATTGTAAGCACCAATCTCAGCGATAAATATTTGATGATCTTCATTTAATTCATTTAAAACAGTTTGAAAAATGGCTGTCTCTGAATTTTGATGCTCTTTTGTTTTTAGGACATTAAATTTTTCAGAAAGAATTTTAAACAAAAATTCTTTTGTCGTTGTTTTTCCGTAAGAACCGATGATTGCGATCACTGTTAATCCTTTTCTTTTTTCAATTTTCCTTTTGGCTTTTTCTAAATAAAAAATTCTCCAAGCAAAGGAGAAGGGTTGAAAAAAAAGCAAAAAAAGAGAAAAGAAAAAAGGCAAAAAGATATCCCACAAGAGAAAAAGATAAAAATTTTTTATCGAATAAAAATAATAAAAAATAAAACCCTGCAAAAACAAAAAGGTAAAGAATAAAAAAATAGTTTTTTTTGTCCAAACAGGAAACTTAAATTTTTTTTTCAAAATCGCAAAAAAAACTTCTCCTAGATAAAGAAAAAAGAGAAAAAAATAACCAAAAAAGGAATTGGTTTTAAAGAAAAAAAGAGAAAGAATTTTTAATATTTTTTCTTTATCAAAAATTAATCTTTTTCCTTGCGAGGTTTGAAAATGAGCCTTGATCCTCCCTAAGTGATATTCCTTTAACTGCCAAAAATAAAGCCAAAAAAGGATTTGTTTCAATTGCCAAATAAAATAAAAAGAAAAAAAAAGAAAATTCATTTTTTTAAAAATAAAATAATTTTCTCGCTCAATAAATCAGGGCTTTCTAAAGAAAGGGCATGACCAACGCTTGGAAGAATTTCCAGCTTTGAATCTCTTATTTTCTCTTTAATAAAAAAAGCTTGAGAAAGGGAAAGGACCTTGTCTTTTTCTCCCCATAGAATTAAGGTTGGTGTTTTTAATAAGTGGAGTTTGTCCCTTAAATCTCTCTTAATAATTTTTTTAAAGGTTTCTTTCATTGTTTGATTTAAAGAAAAATAATCATAATTACCCATTAAACGATAAAAAATTTTTTTAAAAAGAAAAGGGATTCGATGGTTAAAGATTTTATTTAAAATTTTTGAAAGAAAATTAAAAAATCTTTGCTTAATGTTTTTTGAATGAGAACGCAAAATGGCAGGGCTACAGAGGATTAGCTTTTTTACTTTTGTCGGAAATGAAATCGTAAATAAAAAAGCTACCGCCCCTCCAAAAGAATGACCGATTAAATAAAAATTATTCAAACCCTTTTTATCACAAAATGAATTTACGACCCTAACATAATCTTCCAAATCAAAAGAAAAGGGGGGCGTTTCGCTTTGACCAAAGCCGGGCATTTCCAAAAAAACAACTGAAAAAAAAGAAGAAAGATTTTCAAAAACTCGTTGCCAAGAATTAAAAGAACTCCGCCAACCGTGCAGAATTAAAATCGTCTCAGGATTATCTTTGTTTTCTTTCTGATAATAAATTAATTTTAGGTTATCCACCAAAATCTCTTTTTTTTCCATAAAAAATTTTCTATCTTTTTATTTCTTTGAAAGGTAAGTACTTTTGAAGAACTTCTGGGATTAAAACGCTTCCGTCTTTCTGTTGATAGTTTTCCAAAATAGCAATCAGGATTCTGGGTGAAGCCAACATTGTGTTATTAAGGGTAAAAGCAAAATATTTTTTTCCTGTTTTCGTTTTGTATTTAATATTCAATCTCCTCGCCTGCCAATCCGTGAGATTAGAATCAGAGTGTGTTTCTCCAAAATTATTTCTTGAAGGCATCCAGGTTTCAATATCATACATCTTATATTTACCCGGCCCCATATCGCCAGTGCAAATTTGAACAACCCGGTGGGGTAGTTTTAATTCCCTCAATATTTCGCAAGCATTTTCTCTTAATTCCTCTAGGTATTCATTTGATTTTTCAATTGAATGCTCGCAAATAATCACCTGTTCAACCTTCCAAAATTCATGAAGACGATAAAGCCCTTTTGTGTCCTTACCATAACTTCCCACTTCCGAACGAAAGCAAGGAGACACCGCTCCAATTTTAATCGGTAATTCTTCTTCTCTTAGAATCTTATTGTAAAAATAAGCCAAAACCGAAGGTTCCGCTGTCCCCGCTAAATACAAAGGTTCTTTTATTTCTTCTCCATCAGCCAATCTTCCCGGATTAGCAATTTGATAAATATCCTCTTTGCCAAAAGGAAAATGACCAGAACCGATTAAAGCAAATTCTTTTAAAATCACCGGTGGCACCATTAAAAGATATCCTTTTTGATAAAGCTTCAATAAAGCATGCCAAATTAAAGCGAATTGAACTAAAACCAATTCTCTTTTTAAATAATATCCTCGAAAACCGCTAGTCATTGCGCCTGTCTCAAAATCAATTAAATCCAAATCCCTTCCCAATTGAATGTGGTCTTTTGCTTTAAAAGAAAATTGGGGAATCTCTCCCCAACGATCGATTTCTTTGTTTTCTTTTTCGTCTTTACCCACGGGTGTGTCTTGAGAATAAACATTCGGGACTAAAAGCATTAAATTCTTGTATTCTTTTTCAAGCGCCATTAACTCCTTTTTTTTATCTTTAATTTCCTCTTTTATCCTCCTTGCTCCCTCGATATTTTTTTCTGCTTCCTTAATGTTCTGCTCGTGTCTTAAAGAATCGATTTTTTGAATCAATTCCCTTCTTTTTTTATCTAAAAAAAGAATTCTCTCCAAGTCAACCTGAATGTTTTTTTCCTTGATAACTTTTAAAATTAAATCTTTATTTTCTCTGATAAAAGCAATGTCTAACATATTTTTTATTTTTCTCTCATTGTTGGAAAGAAAATAACTTCCCTCAGGGAAGGGGCATCTGTTAAAATGGTAACCAATCTATCAATTCCCAAACCCAAACCACCGGCTGGTGGCATACCGTACTCTAAGGCCTCGATAAAATCTTTATCTAATCGATAAGCCTCTTTGAATCCCTTTTTAAAAAGTTTTTCTTGTTCCTTAAATCTTCTTTCTTGTTCCAAGGGATCGTTTAATTCAGAAAAAGCATTGATTAATTCTGTACCAGCGACGATCAGTTGAAAATTTTCTAATTGTTTTTTATTTTTTTCTGAGGCCTTGGCTAGAGCCTGAAACCCTAAAGGATAATGAATGACAAAAGTGGGTTGAAAAATTTTGGGACGAATCTTTTTTTTAAAAATTTCATCCGCGATTTCAAATTTTGGTAAATTCCCTTCCAGTTTTAAACCCATTTTCTCCGCTTCTTTTCTTAAACCCTCCTCGTTAATTTCTTCGTAATTGATTTTTGTTTCTTTTGAAAATAAATGTAAAAATTCTTTTCTAGGCCAAGGGGTCGTCCAATCAATTTCTTTTCCTTCAAAGGTTGTTTTTTGAGAATGAAAAATTTCTTTTAATAAAAAAGAAAACATTCGCTCAACTAAACCCATTAAATCATGATAATTGGCAAAAGCCCAATAGAGTTCCATCATTGTGAAATCAGGGTTGTGAAATTTATCAATGCCTTCATTCCTAAAGCAACGGCCGATTTCAAAAACCTTCTCAAAACCACCAACCAAAAGCCTCTTTAAATACAATTCAGGCGAGATTCTTAAAAATAAATCGAGATTTTGAGCATTCAAATGGGTCTTAAAGGGTCGCGCCCGAGCGCCGCCATAAAGTGGTTGCAAAATAGGGGTTTCAACTTCAATAAAACCCTCCTTTTCTAAAAAGGATCTGATTAAACTAACGATTTTGGAGCGGATTTTAAATCTTTCTTTTACTTTTTCATTAAAGATTAAATCCAAATAACGTTTTCGGAATCTTTCTTCAACATCCTTCAAGCCATGCCATTTTTCGGGCAAGGGTCTTAAGGCTTTGGCTAACAGCTTAAAATCTAAAACCTCGAGTGTTTTTTCTCCGGTCTTTGTTTTCATTAAAAAACCAGAAAATTGAGCAATGTCGCCAATATCAAAAAAATCAGAAAAAAATTCAAATGATCTCTCGCCAACTTTATCTTTTTTAATTAAAATCTGAATCTTTCCGGAATCATCTTGTAAATGGGCAAAAATCAAACCGCCGTGCCTCCTGATACTCCTGATCCGACCGACCAAAGAAATTTCTCTTTCTCTTAAGTTTTCGAAATCTTCGATCGCCCTTGAAATCAAATGCGTCCTTTTGGCAACGCTGGGATACGCATAAATTCCTTTAATCTCTAATTTTTTAAGTTTCTGAAGGCGAATTTTCCTGATTTCTTCTTCCATTTTTTTATTTTTTATTATATCAATTTTTAAAAAGAAAATCCATTTTCAAAATACCATTCAAAAAATTCTCTGACAATGGGTAAAGCAATAACGCTTAATGTTGGCGATTCCTCAATCATAATCACTAACACCACTTCTGGATTATCAAAAGGAGCAAAACCAGCCACCCAAATATCATAAAAATTTTTTCCCATCACTTCTGCAGTTCCTGTTTTTACCGCTACTGGCAATGGAAATAAAGCATGGGCTGATGCCGAGGGAGAATTCTCGCCGGTCACCGCCCAACGCATACCTTCTTTGACTATTTTAAAATATCGATTCTCAATATTAATCTTCCTCTTTATTTGCGGTTTTGTTTCTTGGATCAAAGAATTGTCTTTTGGATCCCTCACTTCCTTTAGTAAATAGGGCTTTAATAAATTTCCTTCATTGGCAATAGCAGAAACGGCAAGGGCCACCTGTAATGGTGTTGCCTGAAAATATCCTTGACCAATAGACAGCAAATAAGTATCACCATCCCACCACCCTTGATTTAATTTTTCCTTTTTCCAAACGGGCGTAGGAATGAAACCTGATTTCTCATCCAAAAACTCAATGCCCGTCTTTTCGCCAAAGCCGAATAAAGAAAGATATTTTTCTATTCTTGCCGGGCCCAAACCCTGAATATTTTTCCAACCGCCACCAACGGCGTAGAAAAAAATATTACAAGATTCCGCGATTGCTTTTCTAACATCAACGAGACCATGAATTCTCCAATCGCGATAAATATAAAAAATATCGGGCAAATATCGATGAGGAATGGAAATGTATCCTGGCCAATCATCGATCGTTGTATTTTCGTCAATCAATTTTTCTTGCAAACTGGCCAAGGCTAAAAATGGTTTAATAACCGAACCTATCGGATATTGTCCCTTGAGAGCACGATTAAATAAAGGAGAATTTTTATCGTGGAATATCTTTTCAATCTCTTCTTTGTCTCCTTTGGAAAAGATATTGTTATCGTATAAAGGAAAAGAAATTAAAGAAAGAACCTCGCCTTTTTTCACATCTAAGAGCAGGGCTGCTCCTTTTTTGAGGCCTAAAATCTCTAATTGTTTCTCCATAATTTCTCCTAATTTTTTTTGGATTCGGCTATCAATGGTCAAAACGATGTTCTTGCCCGACTGAGGAGCAGAAACGGTTTCGATACTGAATATCTCACCTCTGACATTTCTTTCTATCCTTAAAACACCCTTTTTTCTTCTTAAAAATTCTTCGAATTCTTTTTCAATGCCTTCAACCCCAACCCTGTCAGAAAGATCATAAATGTCTTTTTTTTCCTCCCATTCTTTGGCGGAAATCTGATTTAAATATCCCAAAAGATGGGAAAAATATTTTCCCTCTAAATAATACCTCTCTTCAGATTCGCTTATTTCCAAAAAAGGAAAATATTTTCTCTCCGACTCCACTAAAATAACCCTTTTGTGGTCTAAATTTTTAAAAATCTCAACCCTTGAATGTGAAGATCTCTCAATTTTATTCTTTATCTCCTTTTTTTCAATCCCTAAAAGCTTTGATATTTTGTCCAGTGTCTCTTCCTCGGGAAACTTTGAAAACAAATCTTTGTTCAAAATCAAATTAAAACTCGTTTTATTCTCAACCAAAGGAATAAGGTTGCGATCGAAAATAAGACCCCTTTTTGCCTCTATCTTCTTTAAGGTAGAGTTTTGTTTCTTTTCTAAATCTTTAAAATAAGATGCTTTTAAAAATTGAATATTTAAGATTTGAAATAATAAAACAAAAATTAAAAAAGCAAAAAAAAACTCAATTTTTTTCACTTCTTGAATAGGAATTTGAACCCTACTTTCTTTTTCTCTTTTTTTCTCTTCTTTCTTTTTGATAACAAAATCAAAGATTGTTTCTTCAAAATCAATTTCCTTTGAAACAATCTTTTTTTTAAATAAAGACATTTTTTTTCAAAAAACGAAAGAAATAAAAAACAAAGAAAAATAAAAAAAAGTAAAAACCAAAAGGCCTCGAACTAAAAACATCTGCCAAAAAACCCAAAAGTGCTAAAAAATAAAGAGAAATTGTCTTCTTTTGGAAAAAAGAAAAAAGAATTAAAAAAAGAAAGAAGAAAAAGAAGAAAAAAGAAGAAAATCTCAAAAAAAAGAAGTATTGAAAGAATAAAAGAAAAAAAAGAAAAATTAAAAATATCTCTTCTCTCATTTTTTAAATTCTTTAACGACAAAAACAAATTCAATTTTTCTAATAGAAAAATTGGGCTCGATCTTTAATTTTTCTGAAAGGGTTCCGGAAGGGTTTTTTATCTTTCCTATCAAAAGATTATTGGGCACCCTCTCTGATAACCAAGAAACAATAATATCTTTTTCTTCTATTTTTTCATCGCTCCCTATAAAAATTTTCTCAAAAAAAACATTACCATTCCCCTCCCCTTTTATTAAACCAAAAATCTCTTTTCCCTCAATCCTACCAGCCAATGAAAAATTTTTATTAGAAATTAAAGAAACAACGGAAAAATCGTCAAAGACCTCATCAATCTCACCCAAAAGTGCGAAATTATCTAAAACAACAAACATATTCGAATTAATACCGCTTTTTTTTCCTTGATCGATCAAAACCTTATCCTCAAAAGGAAAAACAGCGATGACCTGAGCTAATAAAAGGTTCGTCTTTTTTTCTTTCAAACCCAATTTTAAAGCATTTCTTAAAAATTCATTCTCTCTTTTTAATTCCTCCATTTCCACTAATTTCGCTTCCAAATAATTTAATTTTTGAGAGCAAAAAATATTCTCCCTTGTTAATCTTTCGTTGGTTTTTAATCTCTCAAGAAAAAAATTAAAAGAATTAAGAAAATTATCAAAAAAAAGAAAAACGGGTTTGAAAAGAGAAAAGATAAAATTTTTAAGAGAATTTTTAAAATAAAAAAAATTTAAAGAAAGAAATAAAAAGAAAACAAAAATTAAAACCAATTCTTTTTTCATTAAAAGATTATATTAAATTGAGAGAAAAAAATCAAAATTTTGTGCGCTTTTGTGGCGACTACCTACTTTCTCCCCTAAAAAGAGGATATCATCGGCCTTGGGCTATTTCACTGTTGTGTTCGGAATGGGAACCAGTGGGACAAGCCCAGTATAGTCGCCACAAAAACACACAAAATGGTATTGCTCAAAAATGCCAACTGGGTTTTTGCGCCCATTAGTAGTTTAGGACTCTACTCCTTACGGAGCCTTCATCCTGAACCCTATCAAGCTTGTAATCTACAAGCGGGCTCAATGAGGCCTAATCTTGGGAATGGCTTCGGGCTTGAGATGCTTTCAGCCCTTATCACAACCCAACGTGGCTTTCCAGCCGTGCGAAAGGTTTCGACAACTGGTACACCAGAGGTTGGTTCCAGAGGGTCCTCTCGTACCACCCCGGACCTCCCTCAAGCCTCAAACGCTCACACCAGACAAGGACCGACCTGTCTCACGACGGTCTAAACCCAACTCACGCATCGCTTTAATTGGCGAACAGCCAAACCCTTGGGAGCTTCTCCA
>Ga0197142_1000961_pt1 | contig 26725 bp, 28 predicted proteins | sample GBS60_MetaG_FD_148614 | JGI IMG/M metagenome (GOLD analysis project Ga0197142, IMG submission 148614) | Sediment microbial communities from Great Boiling Springs, Gerlach, Nevada, United States - GBS 60_MetaG | ecosystem: Environmental > Aquatic > Thermal springs > Hot (42-90C) > Sediment... | reverse complement strand
GTTATCACCAATTACAACTTTACCATAAAATTTTGCCGTGGGAGAGATTTTACAATTTTGTCCAAACTGTATGTTATCCCTTTTAGTTCCTTTAATATTTAGTTTTATTTTGCCTTTTAAAGCATCAAACTGACCATTCTGATATTCGTCTAAATTTCCGATGTCTTTCCAATAACCTTTCGCTATGAAACCATAAAGAGGCATCTTGTTTCTTAACATTAGAGGGAACAAATCCTTACTGAAATCAAATTCTGATTGATAAGGTATTAAATCTAGGACTTCTGGCTCGAGAATGTAGATTCCTGTATTTATGGTATCCGAAAATACTTCACCCCACGAAGGTTTTTCCAAGAATCGAACAATTCTACCATCTTTGTCTGTTATCACAATTCCATATTGAAGTGGTGTTTTCACCCGAGTCAAAAGTATTGTTGCAAGCGAGTTTTTAGCAATATGATAATCGATAGCTTCTTGTAAATCGAAGTCGGTTAGAACATCACCACTTATTACAATAAAACGCTCATTCAAATACTGGTAGGCATTTTTGACAGCTCCTGCGGTACCATAATCGGCAGTTGCTAGAACATACTTAATGTTAACATCAAAAGCAATACCATCTTTGAAATATTCTGTTATTATTTCTGGCTGAAAGTATAACAAAGTTATAATATCCCGAATATTATAACTTTTCAATAAATTGATAACATGTTCCATTATCGGAGTATTTACAATGGGCACCATCGGTTTTGGAATCGTCATCGTTAATGGGCGTAATCTTGTTCCAAAACCACCGGACATTATAACAGCTTTGTTCATTTTCAACCTAATTATTATTTTTACATTTTGAAAAATTTAAAATAAGAATTTTTTGTTTAACTAATAAAAAGGTCAGTTATGAAAAAGCTTAATCTTTACTTTGCAATTTTGACATTCTTTTCAGCAAATCTCGCATTTGGGCAATTCAATACAATATTACCTGTTGAAGTTGGGAAATCACCCACGTTTATCACTGGCTATTACGATTTCGTTGCCCACGACTATATCCTTCTTATTCTTACCTATGGCTACGATGCCAATTTCGATGGCATTGAAGACCCCGATGACGAAAAGCCTGCAATATACAAGATTTCCTATACAAGCATCCTTGGTGGTTCCATCGCTGCCCAAAAACTAAGCGATCTACCCTTTGCTTCTCTTCCATTTCCTACGAGAATTGGGTTGGACAATACCAAGAACTTACTGATCATTCCCGATTCAAATCTTGGTATTTCATTTTATAATATTTCTAATGGTTCTAAAATAAAAACAATTTATCCCTTTTTGCAGCCTAATCCACCCTATGAACCAATAAATCCTTCTGATTATACAATTTCCGCCATATCTTATTCAAATGGATTTCTTTTGGTTAGCTTGCGTGGTGGCGAAGCCGATAAATTTCATATCGTGGATCCGGAAACAAATCGAATTTATTTTGAAACAAATACCAATCCTAATCCTCAACAAGCAATCGTTCAAAATAATAAATTGTTTATTCTTTGCGAAGGTACTCTTGGGTCCAACGATTCAAAATTAATTGTATACAACCTGATAAGTTTTGAACCGAATAATTTCGAAATAATGTTCAATAATGAATTGGATATAGGTTCTGTTGGTAATCATTTAAGCTTTATGGATGACAACCACTTACTTATTACTATGAATGGTTCGCACGAAGTACACATATTGAATACTCAAACTCTCGAAATTGTTAAAACAATCAAACTACCTACAACGGATTTTAACGGGCCCCGAGAGTCTAACTTTTTCAAGAATAATTTTATTCTAACAACTGCTTTCGACGGAAATCTTTACACTTTTGATTTGAACGGAAGCTTTGTTGGAAAAACAACTCTTGATGCAAAACTTGAAGGTCTTTTTTCTATAGCTTACGAATCATTAAACTTCTCCGTTGTGGCTGTGACAAGTCCCTTTTTGCAAGATTATTCACCCAACAACAAAATTTTTGTGCTTGTAAACTTCTCCAATGTTAAAGATTTTATCGAAACCCAGGATGTTCAAATATTCCCGAATCCAGTAAAAGATTTTTGCAAGATTACTTTACCTAACGATATTCAGTCGAAAACAGTCGTTGATATTTTCAATGCCAACGGAGAAAGAATTAAATCATTCACTTTGAATTTCGCCGGGAAAGAATTATTGTTTCCTATAAATGACTTAACCAATGGCGTTTATTTTGCCCGTATTAATGGTGGTGGGTCTATTTGGACGGTTCCATTTGTAATCACGCATTGATGAAATATATATTAGGTCTTTTAACCCTTATTTCATTACTTGTTGTTGAATCATTTGCTAAGGATACCACAGAAACCAAAATAAAAGCCGAAGTTGTCGTTGAGTCCACTAAACTCAATGAACAACTTCGGTCTTTTTCTTTTTCAAGTACCATAATTAATAATAACCAAATTCAAAACTTTGGCTTTAGCAAGGTAAACGAAGCTTTGAGTTATTTGCCGGGGGTATACATTAAAGATTATGGTGGAGTTGGAGGAATAAAAACAATTTCTTTGCGGGGTTTTTCAGGTGTGGACGCTGGAATATTAATTGATGGAATTAAAATCAACAATCAACAAAATGGTCTGCTCGATTTAACACTAATTCCATTGGACTTCTTCGACCTGATTGAAGTCTATCGGGGGGGATATTCATTTTTTTCGGGTAACAATTCTGCAAGCGGTGTTGTTAATTTTTCGTCAAAAAAAATAGCATCTAAAACTTTCGAAGTCAAATTTGCATTAGGTTCTTTTAGCGATTTAATTACTACAATTCAGCTGCCGATTTTTGATTCACGCAAAAGTTCCAGCTCAATATCATTTAATTATTTCGGTTCCGATGGAAAATATCCAATTAAAATCAACGAATTCGGGGTGGAAAAGATTTATGAACGGCAAAACAGCAGTATTCAACAATTTTCCTTATTTTTAAACAACATTCTTCGATTAAGTTTTCTCGAGACCAATTTAAAAATCCTTTTAACTATTGCCAATAGGGGGGTTCCAGGTGCAGTTTTACAAAATGCCGTTGAAAATAAAGATGCAAAAATGAAAGATAAATTTATCTTATTAAACTACACTTTAAAGCCAATTTTCAATCTCGATTCAAACCTAAATTTGATTTTAAACTTTATTCACTCGCAAAACTTTTTCTACGACCCAAATGGAATTGGATTTCTGCTGAAAAAGAAAGAAGTAGAATATCTTAATAATGATTTTACCTTTAAATCCACCTACGAGCGGAATTTAAAATTTATCGATTTGTCAGCATTTGTCGAATATTCTGTTGCTACATTAGAAGGTGATATGCTCGATGTTAGCGTAAATAACTATGTTCGCCGAAGCAATTTCGCTTCGGGAATGAAATTCACAAAGTTTTTTATTCTACCAAATTACTCAATAACTTTTGAGAATGCTTATCGTTTAGACGCAACGCAGAATCTGGGAAACAACTTTGGATATATGTTTGGTTTTTTATTCACTCCCAAAAATAAACTTTTCTGTTTCAAAGCCAACGCTTCTACAAATTACCGTCTCCCTTCCTTTAATGAAATGTATTACCTTAATTATGGTAACATAAATTTGAAACCGGAGAAAACTATTTCTTTCAATTCGGAAGTTTCGATAAAAACTCTCGCGATAATTGAACCCAAAATTTCTTTTTTCTTGAACTCAACCAAAAACAAAATAGTTTCGGTTCCAAAGAGTCCTATCCAATGGACAGCTATGAACATAGCAAAAACCTTTTCTCGAGGCTTTGAATTTTCCCTGTCCGGGAAACTACCCCAAACCAATCTAATGATTAATTATTCATATATTCTTGCTACTGACGAAACGGAAGACTCCCCAACGCAAAATAAGGACATAATTTACACACCCCGACATACCGCTAATTTCTTAATTAACTTCTCATTACCCTTTAGTTCATTTATAACATTTCGTGGGATTTACATTGGAAAAAGATACTCGCTTCCAGACAATTCAATCCCATCTATAATGAAAGAATATACAATTTTCGACATAATATTTTCAAAGGAACTTGAGGTTAAAAAGTCCCAAATGAAAATTTCACTTCATATTTTAAACCTTTTCGATGTCCAATATGAAATAATTCTAAATTACCCGATGCCCCGTCGTCAAGTCCTTTTTCAGGCTCAAGCAAAGTTTTAGCTTATTTTGTTTTAAAAATTTTCATAATATAATTTTTAAAATTTCGTTGCTAAATTTGTATTTTGTAAATATAATGGAGTTTCTATGTTTTCGTACAAAAAACTATCTATCTTTATACTTTTAATTGTATCCATTATTTTAATTTCTTGCTCCGAGGATAATTCCACATCGAACAACACAAGCAAAGACTACTTCCCCACATCAATTGGAAGCTATTGGAAATTTCTAACCTATGAACTCGACTCAATGAGCATCCGTGTTCCAGGTACCGAAGATACTTTAATCGAAAAAATAGTTGGGACAGCAGTAGTTAATGGAAAAAATGCCGTGATTTATGTATCCTCGTATAGTAGTGAACAATCGTCGTCAGACACAACTTACTTTGCAAAAGAAGGAACTAAAATTTACACTTTGCTTTCACTTTTCAATAATGATTTTATTCCGATAGAGGAAGGAAATCAGTGGGTTCAAATCGCAGACTTTTCGCTTTCTCCTGGAAACCAATGGACAATTTTGAATGATACTACACTTGCAACTATCGACCTGCCACCCGATATAGGATTTCGTGGTTCAATGACTCCTTCTGTTTCAATTAAAGGACGTAGAGGGGAAAATACCCTGTTAACTGTTAAAGGGAAACCCGTGAATGCTTATGAATTTATCATTACATTCGCGATGAAAATTAAATTACAAATTACTGATACGCCTCTGCCCGTTAACCGTGATTTTAACGTTGTGAATCATATTTGGTTTGGTGAAGGAATTGGCTTTATTCGTCGCCAAACAGACCCATTCTCTGTGAATGTAATCATACAGAAATTTAATTTCAATGGTTCCAGAGATGAATTAATCGATTATAGTATTAAATAATTTCTGCTTTTACTGTGATTGTTTTAGTATGCTGACTTAGGAAAATAGATTAACAACACTTCAAAGGAAGGGAACATCTTTCATATTAAAGATATCTGCTTTTTCAAAACATTGGATGTCAACTTTGCCGGTGCTTTCACAAGGGGTTAAAACCACTTGTTCATAGTTTCTTTTCGGTCGGTTTCGATTCTTCTTAGCAAGGAGAAGAAGCAAGCACCTTTCCAAATGCCTTTCTTTACAGCCTCTAACTTTGAAAAAAATTCAGTACCTCCAATTTGCATATTTTTTGCCCAAAGTATAAAAAATTACACTTTCGTTATAGTTTTTTGTAAATAAATTTTTCTTATTTTTAAATTATAATCCTTTATTAATTTCAAAGGTGTTAATATGTTGGATAAACTAAAACTTACAGCAACAATACTTTTCTTTGCATTCTTTTTCATTTCTTGCGGAACCAATAACCCTCTCGAACCACAGGATGAAGATTACTCGCTATATTTTCCCCTAACGCCTTAAAGCTATTGGAACTACATACTTTACCCAATTTTAACGGACGGGTCAAAATTTGAGGATTGGGCAACCTTTTTCCAAGCTAATGTGGTCGGCTATAAAAACATTTTAGGCAAAAATGCCTCGGAATTTTTATTTTTTTCATCAATTGATAGTTTCACCACACCAGCATTTAGAAAGTATTTTGCTTTCGAGGACAACAAAATTTATACTTTGCTCTCTTAATTTTTCCATTTTATACCACAAGGCAATGAACCTGACCGCTGGGTAGTTATTGCGGATTTCAACCGTCGTAAAGGTGAAGAATGGACAATATTAAAAGATTTTGAGTTGTATACTAAACAATTACCACCAGAAGAGGGAATTGGCAAAACTATCTACTATGCATCGTTACGCTGTCGAAGAGGTTCTGACTCTGTGTTCTTAATTAATGGAAAAAAAGTTTATGCTACAAAGTTTGAATTTATTTGTTCTTATAAAACTCTTAATGTCAAAGTCGCTTCGGTTCCTGTCGAAGGTCGGTTTGCACGCGATGAAGTCGAACGTTATTGGCTTGCAAAGAACATAGGTATTGTTCAAAGAGAATGGACTCCTCCGATTTATCTCGATATCGATTCCAACACTAAGGTGGATCGCTATCGTTTTGAGTTATTTGACTTTTCTATTAAATAGAGTTGATTTTGGTCTAATAAATAAACCCGAAAATTAAATTTTACCCTCGGTATAAATTCCAATAATCTAATGTTCAAAATTTTCTGAATAAATTAGAATCAAATTTTTGTTAGTTAAAACAAAAATCTCAATTGTATTTAATCAATGCAATGAAGAATTGAATTAGGTTTGAATAAACTCAATGTCTAAAAATTCTAGATACAAACTCAGAGTTTTTTTTCAATTATATAACTTACATAGAAAAAGCTATAACTGCTTTACTAACTCCAAATGGGTTTCCTTTGTGAGGAAATCATTATATCTTTTACGCTGGCGATTTTTCCAACTACCTTTATGGTAGGCATAGGAAGCAAGTAAAGGAAAAGCAAGAGTAGCCTCGGCAAAAACCATCTGTTCAAAGGTGGTTTCAACCTTACCCCAAGAACTTGCCTCTTTGAGCGTTGAACCGCTAAGCCCACCATCGCGCTCATCAGCAACAGTAATTTGCACAGCGTATTTATGCATCTTCGCTTCAACACCAAGTATGTCGCATGCAACAACCACATCTTGAGTGAAATTTTTAGGAACTCCCCCACCTATCATCAGTATTCCTGTCTCAACAGCTTCAATCTTAATTTTTGTAAGTTCAAGAAAGTCTTTGACTGAATCTATAGATACTTTTGGTCCGGATGTATGATATTGGTGATAAACAAGCCCAAAGCCAGCAGAACAATCCGAAAAGGCTGGGACAAAAATTGGAACCCCAAATTCATAGGCATTTCGAACAACGGAGTCGTCTCCTTTATTGTTTTCAACAAGATACCTACCCATTTCAATGATAAATTCCCTTGAACTGTATGGTCTTGGTTCCAATTTAGAAGCGATTTCGGCAATAGTCATATCGCACACACGAAGTTCTTCTTCATCGATAAATGTGTCGTAAATCCTATCAATCATTAATTCTCTCAATTCATTATCGTCGACAAAAGGTGAGCCTTGATAGTGGCGAAAGCCCAGTGCTTCGAAAAAGTCTTGGTCAACAATTATTGCACCAGTCGAAACGATGACATCGACCATATTGTTACGAATCATATCGACAACAACTTTTTTAAGCCCCGCACTAAAAAGCGAGCCAGCAAGCGTGAGAATAACAGAACAACTTTGATCTGAAAGCATCATATCATAAATCTTTGCAGCTCGATGTAAATTTCGAGCTTGAAAAGCCATTTTCCCCATAGCTTCGACAAGGTCAACAGTGTTGTGTTTAATTATGTCGAAATGTTCAACTATTCTTTTTGGGTCAAGATAGTCTTTTTTAGCTTTTTCCATTGTTTCTCCAATTTATTTCACTTTTTTCGAATAATTTTCAAGGAACTTAATTTCATCTGGTGTCAATGACTCCTTGCCTTTTTCAATAATTTTATCGAGAATTCTGTTCAAATTCTCTTCATCGTAAACAAAATCATCCGCAGTAACTTTTTGTTCGGTAGGTTTTATCTCATTTTTTAAATCTTCCGGCTGACTTTCAACAGCATCCACTTGTTCCCGTGATTCCATTTCTTCAAGCCTTTTACGGAAATTTACGAAATCACGATATCTTTGTTGAATTAGTTCAGTTGCAAAGGAACGGTTTTGCAAATACGAAAGTGCACCTATGAAAATCCCAACAATTGCAAAAGCAAAAGAGTTAATAAGTGTATTCCTTTCATAAATAAATGAATCCAAAGTTGCTGCCATTATCCAAAAGAAAACAACCATTGCAGTTTGAACCATCGTTCTCAAAGGCAAAGGTTCAAATTGACTAATAATCCTGAAATAAATCAAGTAATATAAAGTAAGAACATAAAAGGAAAGTCCTTCGGTACCATATAGATTAAAGTTCTCTTTCCCAAAAAGTGTTACAGTTAAAAATCCTTGAAGAAAGACGAACAATAAAATAGAAATCGGATAATAGAAACTTCTGAAAGTATTTTCAACTTTCGGTCCAAGATACCAAAAAACATAAAAGAAAAGAAAAGCTTCGGCAATGGAAAGCGGCAGCAAAGGATAGGTAAACAAACGCCAAACTTGAATATTAAATATCACATCCCGAGGATTTAAAGCTAAAAAGTTGATTAGTTCTTCACCCAAAAAATAAAAAGTTATATGTAGAATAAGGACAAATACAAGAAATGCTCTGGAGAAGAAAACACCTTTATAAACTTTGTCCATTACTATTTCTCAGCTTTGATAATAACTCCTCAACTTTCTGTAAATCCATATTCTCATAATAAGTTTCGTTTATTGCAATCATTGGTGCACCCCCGCAGGCACCCATACATTCAACCTCCTCGAGCGAAAAAAGGCCATCGGGTGTTCGCTCACCGTTTTCAATTCCTAATTTCTCGATAATATACCTATAAATTTCTTCACCACCACGCAGCAAACAGGAAACATTTGTGCAGACTTGAATATGGTACTTCCCCATCGGCTTTTTGAAATACATTGTATAAAAACTAACCACACCATCAACGTGTGATGGCGGAAGATTTAAAAGCTTTGCAACATATTCAATAACATCCTGAGAAATCCACCCAAACTTTTTTTGGGCTAACCACAAAACACCCATCAAAGCCGCTTTCGAATTAGGATATTTCGATTTTAAGGTTTCGATTTCTTGAAGCTCTTCACTATTGAATTTAATTTCCATTTTATAAGTTATGATTAAACAAAAACTCAAAATTATCAAAAAAACTTAATATAAGGGTTTTGTAAAAGGCTTGATAAATAAAACAATTGAAAGCCAATGTTTTAACGCTATTGTTAATTTATGAATGAATGAAACTCTGATTTCCTTATCGAAGACTTTGAAATTTCGCAATTCAATTTTTTCGAGCAGTCGATAATATATCTCATCCATAACTTCTGCAGGCAGAAGATTAATTCTTTCATCGGGTCGAAGTAAGGAGCGAGCTTTATGAAAGTATTCTTTTGTCCTTTGCACCTCGAACTGCATTAATTCAATAAAATTGTCGTTGTAAACCTCGTTCAACAAGTCCTCTTCTGAATAATCAAATTCGTTTAAATCTTCAAGTGGAATATAAATATATCCCCTATCCTTGTCCTTTTTAATATCTCGCAATATATTTGTTAGTTGTAATGCATAACCTAGATTTATAGCATAGTTTCGCGTCTCTTCATACTTGTATCCAAAAATCTCTATAACGGTCAATCCAACAATACTTGCTACACTATAACAATAATCTTTCAACTCGTTGAATGTTTTGTATCGAAATTGATATAAATCCCTACGGCAACCATCAATCAAAGTTAGGAAGTATTGTTTTGGAATCGAAAATCTACGAATAACATAATGCAACGGAAACAATATTGGGCTTGGCAATCTATCTTCATACAACTCATTAATTACTTCCCCCCAGAACTTTAGCCGTTCTTCTTTCTTTGCAATTGATTCTGGATGCATATCATCATCATCAACAATATTATCTATATAGCAGAAAAAGGAATAAATCGTATTTATTGCTTTTTTCTCTTCGGCGGGCAATACGGAGAAAGCAAGTGAAAAATTAGATTTTCTAATTTTCGGTGGCTTCACTCTTTCGAAATTAGCAAGCTCGTATAAACTTAAATTTTCCATTGGTTAAAAAAAATTTCACAAAAATACATTAAAAATCACAGAAACAAAATCTAAGAGATTCAGCTTAGGTCTTTTACGTATCAACCTGGCTCCAAGTCTTTTTTCTTTCGACAGAATTCTCAATCCACTGTTAACTATGGCATCTATTTCGAATTTCAATCTCTTATCTTGTAAATATAATACCAACTGCCATCCATCGAGCAGATACTCTTTGGTTCTTTGAATTAAATATTCGAAACAAAGTTCCAATTTATCTTTTTCCTTCGAAGTAACTTGAGAATTGAAATTTAAACCAAATCGATTCATTACATCCTTTGGAATGTAATTCCTTCCCAAAGGAATATCAATAGATAAATCCTGCCAAAAATTTGCCAATTGTAACCCAGTACAAATTTTATTTGAAAATTCCAAATTCATTTGGTTGCATTCGCCGAATAATCGTAAAATCAATTCCCCAACAGGATTCGCTGAAAAACTGCAATAATTTTCGAGCTCGTTCCAATTATTAGGCTGAATAAAACACACATCCATCTTAAATGCGTTAAGTAACTTATGAAATGGCTCAAGTGGCAATTCTTTCCGTTCAATTGTATCTTTCAAAGCAAGGAAAACTGGATTATTGATTTTATTACTGGTTTGCAACAAATTTATACTTGATTCTAACTTGTTCAACAAAGAAAGTCTGTGAGTAGTTTCCAATGAATAGTAGTTTGAATCAGCAATATCATCGGCTAGACGTGCAAAAGTATAAATGCTATAAAAAAACCTACGATGTCCTGGAGGTATCAAAAATGACCCTACCGGAAAATTTTCGTAGTGATTTTTAACCACACTCTTGCAAAATTGATAAGAGCGTTCAACATCGAAATCACCGAATGTCTCATCAAATAAGGCACAATAAGCATCCAGGGGCTCAAAAATGATTTCTCGTTTTTCTATTTTCATTTAAACTTTTTTTATATTAATTTGCAATTTAATTAATTGTTATTCATAATCGAAATATGAAAAAAGTTTTAATTGTCGACGATTCTCTTATTTCAAGAAGAATGATTTCAAAACTAATTTCTAAACACAATTTCCAGATAGACGAAGCAGTAAATGGACAACAAGCACTCGAAAAAATCCGCGCTACACAATACGATATTGTTTTCCTAGACCTTCTAATGCCTGATGTTAATGGACTCCAGATTCTTTCCGATTTAAAGAAGGAAAACTGTCCTACCAAGGTTATAGTAATTTCTGCCGACATTCAGGAAACAACTAAACAGAAGTGTAAAGAATTAGGTGCATTTGCTTTTTTGAACAAACCACCCAAAGAAGATGAGTTAGATGATGTAATTCAAAAATTGGTTTGATTATGGAATTAACCCCTGAACATATTGATGTTATACAAGAAATGATTAACATTGGTGTTGGGCAAGCTGCAAATATGTTGAATTCTCTTTCTGGTAAACACGTCAAATTATCGGTACCTATTGTAGAAGTCATTAAGTCTGAACAACTTATCGATTTTTTCCAAGCCAAAAATGTTTTCGATAATTATTCGAGTGTTACACTCACATTTTCTGGTTCTCTCTCTGGAAGTTCTAAACTTGTTTTTCCAACAGAATCAGCTTCGAAACTTGTGATGGCATTTACCGACCAGAGCCAAGACGAATTAGATTTCGACGAAATCCAGGCCGAAACTCTTTCCGAAATTGGTAATATTGTTTTAAACTCTCTTGTGGGTTCGTTAGCTAATCTTCTAAATATTAACCTTAATTACTCCATTCCTTTATATCTAACAGGAACAATTGATCAGATTTTATCTGCCGATATATCATTTAAAGATGATGGCTTGATTCTTCTGGCTCGTACCCACTTTTCAATTGAGTCGCTTGAAATAGAAGGTGATTTTATTCTTTTCATCGATTTAAAATCTGTATCAGAGTTCGTAAATTCACTCGACAATTTTGTAAAAGAAGGCGGATTCTTCACAAAATAATTCTTTATGGAGGGGAAATATCCTCAGTTCGAAATTTTCAATTCAATACCTATTGGTATTTGCATCATCAATGTAAATTTCCAAATAATCTTTTGGAACAAGCAACTGGAAATTTGGACAAATATTAAACCACAAGACATTATTGGCAAGAAACTTTTCGAATCATTTCCCCATTTAAATTCCCCCAAATACATTATTCCTATAACTTCTGTGCTTAATGGCGGACCACCAGTGGTTTTCTCTACGCAGTTGCATAAAAGTTTTTTTCCTTCATTTCTTCCAAATATGCAGCCAAGACTTTTGCATACAACTGTTTCCCATTGCACTTGTTCACTACTGAATGAAAAATTCGCTGTGATTTCTGTTGAAGATTATACATACCTGTCTTACAGAATTAAGGAACACAAGAAGATGCGAGACCAAGCTCTTGAAGAAGTTGAGAGACGAAAAAAAGTGGAAGAAGAATTACGAAAATCCGAAGCACAATTGAGAGAACTTAATGCAACAAAGGACAAATTCTTTTCAATTATTGCTCATGATTTAAAAAATCCAATTGGTGCATTTAAAAATGTTCTTGAATTACTTTACGAAAATTTCAATGAATTTTCTAAAGAAGAAATTCTTGAATTTATTGAACCATTGAAAGAAAGCAGTATACAATTGTTTTCTCTTTTAGAAAACTTACTTATTTGGTCAAGAGCCCAAACAGGTAAAATGCAACTTGAATTCGTTGAATTTAATCTTATTGACTTAATAAAGAATAATATCTCACTTTTCACATTACAGGCAGACAATAAACAAATCGAATTGCTAACTCAAATCCCCCAAAAATTGATGGTCTTTGCCGATTTAAATTCAATCAACGCCGTGATAAGAAATCTTATTAACAATGCCTTAAAATTTACCTTTCCCGGAGGCAAAATTATTGTAACTGCAATTGAACAAGAAGACTTCGCACTAGTTTGTGTCGAAGACAATGGAATTGGTATGAACGATGAAACAAAAAGTAAATTATTTAGGATCGACGTCCACCATACTTCGCTTGGAACTGCTCAAGAAAAAGGAACCGGTCTTGGGTTGATTATATGCAAAGAGTTCATCGAAGCTAATGGAGGAAAAATTTGGGTCGAAAGCGAAGAAGGCAAAGGAAGCAAGTTTTACTTTACAGTTCCATTAACAAAAAGCCAAAAAAATTGAAACATTTGATAATTTACATCGTAGTTATTTTTGTAATTGTTCATAATGCGGAGGAACTATGAAAATATTCAGGTTTTGCTTGCCAATTATCATTATTGCTTTTGCCTTTGCCGACCTTTTTGCCCAAGAAAACAACGATGAAGATACTCCAAAAGGAGAAAGTGTGAAGGTAACAATTTTTAACAAAAGGAAGTTCTACACTTTGAAAAATTTTAAGCATCCTTCTATTTCAGTTTATTCTGGATTTAACAACCCAACATACTCAGCTTTAAGCTCTTCTCAAGATTTTAATACTCAAAACTTCGCTTCCATATCTCTTGGTTATACTTACATCGAAACTCATCAATCAAAATCCGGAGTGAAATATTCAACAATTGAAAATGATGGTTTATTTCTCGAGAATTATTCCTCAAAATGGAAAACCCAAAACAATTCAAATATTGATGCAAAAATGTGGCGTTTTGGGATTCGATATGGCGACAACGGCTACGGTTATAAAATCGGAAATAACAATTTTATTTTTCTTACACATGCAAATACTCTCAATTGGTCAAAATTTGATGTCGAAAACCTAAGCTCATTTGTACCCCCCGATAGTCATCTTTTTAACGTTTTTTCAAAACAATTTCGATTTGGAACTTCATTTAATTCTGGTATTTCTTTAGTTTTACTGAACTCACTGTCATTAGATGTGTTATACGAAAGAGCGATTGCTTTCCCGGGACACAAGTTTTGGTATTGGGCTGGTAGTAGCTTAATTGAAGGGGTATCAATGGTCCTTCTGGACGAGTTCATCGAAAGTATTTTAGCATCTAATCCTGCAATTGCTCCTATCGCTAATGGGATACTAAAGGGAGCATTGTCCTTTGGAATTTATGAGCTTAGGAAAGATAAAATGAATTGGCCATTTAAGACTTCCCCCCCATTGTTCAACGAAACTTTTAAATTCGGAATTAAATTTTTATTTTAAATGAATATCCTTGTTGCAGGTGCCACCGGGGGCATTGGAAAAAATTTATGTTATTTCCTCGAACAAAAAGGGCACTTTGTTTTCACTTTATCAAGGAATAAAGCTAAAGCAATGGAATTATTTCCTTTTGCAAAAAAGCATTTGCAATGGAACGAAAACTGGTTCGAAAACTTACCCGATATTGATGCAATTGTTAATCTAAGTGGTTCAACTATTGGTAAAAGGTGGACAAAAAAGTATAAAGTCGAAATATTAAAAAGTCGTATAGAAACAACTAAAGAGATAGTTTTACGGCTTAACTCTTTTAATAGTAAAGGTATAACTCTTTTCAATACTTCCGCAATTGGCATTTATCCAAACTGTGATGATGAAGTCATTACCGAAGAGACTTCGGCTGGGGCTCATTTTCTCGCTCAAGTTTGTAAAGATTGGGAAAAGGAAGCATTACATTTAAAACCTCCGCATCGTTTGGTTATAGGCCGATTTGGGCTGGTTTTTAAAAAAGATGATGTTGCTTTACAAAGAATTTTAATGTCCTATAAATTTGGCTTTGGAGTTGTTATTGGCAATGGCTTGCAGTGGGTAAGCTGGATCCATATTTCTGATTTGGTAAATTTAATTGCCATTTCTCTCGAGAACCCATCTTTCGAAGGAATTTACAATTTCGTCTCCCCAAATCCTATTAGATACGTCGAGTTGATCAGGGCTATCGGAAATATTTTGAACAAACCTTTTATCCTTGCGATACCCGATTATTTAATAAAAATTATTTTCGGGGAGCAATCTTCGGTTCTACTTGCTTCTCAAAGGGTTATACCCAAAAGGCTACTTGATTTGGGGTTTGAATTTCAATTTCCTGAAATTGAGGGAGCTTTAAAAACATTGATTATTTAAGCAAGTCAGGGCGGCGTTCCTGTGTCTTTTTCAAGGATTGTTCAAGCCTCCATTGATTAATCTTTTTATGGTCTCCACTCAAAAGGACATCGGGAACTTTCATTCCCCGGAAATCGGCAGGTTTAGTGTAGATTGGTGGTTCAAGCAAACCGTCCTGGAAAGAATCTTCAAATATCGATTGTGGATCACCAAGTACTCCAGGAACCAAACGAACTATTGAATCCACAACAATCATTGCTGGCAATTCACCACCCGTGAGAATAAAATCACCAATGGAAATTTCTTTTGTTACAAGTGAATCTCGAATCCGCTGGTCAATACCTTTATAATGACCACAAAGTAAGATCAGATTTCGTTTCAAAGACAATTCATTTGCAATACTTTGGTTGAAAAGAACACCATCGGCTGTCAAATATATTATCTCATCGTAATCCCTTTGGCTCTTAAGTTCTTCAATACATCTAAAAACAGGTTCACATTGAATGACCATACCAGAGCCACCACCATAAGGAGTATCATCGATATGGCCAAATTTGTCGGTAGAATATTTATGAAGATTATGGACGAAAATTTTTACAATGCCTTTTTCCTGAGCAATTTTGATTATGCTCGCCGATAAAAATGACTCGAAAATTTCTGGAACAGCTGAAATAATATCTATTCTGATTTTTTCTTCCATAATATCATTCATTCAAGTAAGCCAGAAATTAGATTAACAAAAATTTTTTTGCCTTTAGTGTCAATAGATTTAATAAATATATCCACAAAAGGAATAAAAAACTCTCCCTTTGATGTCTTAACCAAAATTAAATCATTACCTGGGTTTTCAATTTTCCCGATACAAATTCCTACTTTAGAGTTTGAGGATAAATCTACCACATCATAACCCGAAAGAACCTGATATAATTCATTTTTGTCGATATCCTCAAGAAATTGCCTGTGAACAAAAACCCCTCTTTCGATTAAACCCTTAGCTTCATCTATAGAGTTAATTTCAGCAAGTTTTAGGTAGTGGTAGTTCGTTTGATTCGTTTTATACTTTTCTACTGTAAAATCCTGTGAAAATCGGATTGAAAAACCAACTTTCACAATTGAATTCTCTTTAATGGTAACATAAGTTTCGGGTTCAACCTTTACAGTTCCGTTCAATCCTTTTGTTCCAACAATTGTTCCAAGAAATATGAATTCCATTAGCAAATCTTTTGAGCACCATTATAGTTACGTTCAACGAACTCAATCATTGCAATTGCAATAGCTCCAGCAAAATTAAAATCTCTTGCCAAGTATTGCTGAAAGGTAAACTGCCCGACAAACATTATTAGCATAATGACAAAAGCTGAAATAGCATATGGCTGGAGGAAATGACGATGCCTTACATCTTTTAACAGATTGACTACCTTGAAAAAGTAAAATATAAAAAACGAAACATATAAAATTGCCAATGGTATTCCTGCTCGATAAAGTATCGAAGTGAAGCCATTGTGAATGTTGTGTGACGTTAAAGTCTTAACAAATATTGGGTCGCGAAAGCGAATTTTTTTTGCAAAGCCATTGCCACTCAATGGGTTTTCGGCAATACCATTCAAAACATAGTTAAATTCGGCAAACCGAGATTGCAAAGATCTATCCTGTTTCCCTTTCAAAGAAGATAGAAACCTGTGCTCAATCAACCTTGTCACAACTTTATAATTTCCTTGAAATACATAATAAGTAACTCCTCCAAACAACAAGATAATCAAAAGGTAAAAGAAAATAAGTTTTAATCGTTCCTTCCAATTAAAGTAAATAAACAGCACTATTGTACCAAGAATTGTAGCTATCCAGAAGGTTCTACTAACAGTAATAATTAATGCAACTACTGACAAAAAGGCTACGCCAAACAATAGTAATGTTAGAGGAACATTTTTCCTATTTTGTGCAAGGATAATCGCAGTAAAATACGTACCAACAAATACGATATGATTAACCTTCTTCGTTCCTTCAAAGCCAAAAAGTTCGTAAGCATAGGTAGCCATTAACAGTGTATTTTCTTTATAGGTTACTATTACATAAACAGAGCAAGCCAACGAAACAATCATTGCAAAGAACAGTAACCGATTGAAGTCTTTTGTATCTGTAAAATACTCCCGAAAAGGAAAATATAAAAGTATAAGGAATAATACCAAAACTTCACGAAGCCAATAAAACAAATCGACGTCGTTCAAATAGGCAACCAAACCATTAAAGGGCAGGAAAATAAAAAAAAGTAATATCAAAAGGTCGCCGTAATTTTGGACTATCGACTTTTTTTCGATAAATAACTTGAAAAAAAAGTAAACAACTAAGCCCAGAATAACAACAACAGAAAAAGCAATTTCAAAAATCGATATTCCTTCATCCCTTAATATAAGAATTGGAGCAAATAAAAGAACAGAAACATAAATCCATATTTTGGGATTGTAAGTAAACAAAAGAATCGATGGTATGGAAATAGCTCCAATTAGAAAATACAATTCATATTCCTTAAACAAACTGAAAGCCAATAATAACAAAAACAAAATTTCAAATAAAATGGCAGAGATAAGATAGGCTTTGCTATCTTTTGTAAATTTAATTGGGCTCATTCAATGTTTCTTTTGTGTTTGTTTTCCCCGATTTAAGAAAACTTTTGAGAGAGTGTAAAAAAACCAGAAAGCAACAAAATAAAATAAATGATCCGAAAAAAGAACCGAGAACAATCAAAGAACGTTTAGGTTTCGATTTCTGGTCTGGTGGTGTTGCTTTATCCAATACAATTAAAAATTGCATTTGCTTGTTTTCGTTCAATCGATTTTCTTCCAGGAATGGCAAAAGAATAGACTTAACCTTGGTGTAGGTTTCAAGTTCCGCATAAAGGCGAAGAAATTCAGTTCCAACTTTTGTTAAAGAGGTTAAAGGAAAATTTCCAGCAAACCCAGGCTTGTTTTCTAAATCTGTGAGTTTTGATCTCAAACTTTCAAGTATACTCTTTTGAGTTAAAGTTATTGGATCGTTTTCACCGAAACGAGATTTGTATAAGTCATAAATGACTTCTTGCGAAATTTTATTTGCTTTGAGTTCAACGTAACTTGTGCTTATTGCCTTGGCTTGCTCCTCCGGAGAAAAGATTAATTTTTCTTTGGAATACACTTGAAGGCTATCAATGATTACAGAAATCAAAGAATCTATGCTATTAATTCTTTTTTCCAGGTATTCACGATTGAAAGAGGCTTCGGTACGAATAACCTGTTGGGCAACAGAATTAGAAATTTCAATGTAATCATTTGCAATGGCAGCTGCTCTTTCGGGATTTTCATCAGTAAAGGAAACTACATAATTTCCCTCCGGCTCCAGAGCAACTTCCAAATTGCTTTCAAAAGTTTTACGTAGCTTTGTCATTTTTACAAGGGGAATATTATAGACTGTATCTAAACGATATTTTCTGATGATACTATCTTTAACAGCCCTACTGTCTAAAATCACCAGGAATGAATACATCCCTTCGGTTTTCCCTGCAATTTTAGTCAATCCTATGTCTTTCAAAGTTGAAGTTAATCCACCCAACATCGATTCGAAAGGACTTGTCGAAGTTTTTGGGGGGACAGCATTAACACTTGCCGTGTATTTGTTCGGCAAAAGTAAAGAAATTATCAATCCTGCTAAAGTAGAAATTATAACTACAATTAAAATAATCCACTTGTTTTCTAACAATATCACATAAGTCTTTTTTCCAATTTCGGGATTCTGGTGGTTCATAGAAAACCTTTGAGTGTTAATCACTTAAAATAATTGGATTAGTAAGAAAGGGCGGTTTGGGAAAATCGGATTCTATTGGCCTAAACTCTCCATCTTCAAACAATAAGGAAGGAATGATTATTGAAGCGCCCAGATATCCTCCCGAGAAAGAACTTGAAACCGTTGGCGCGAGGAAATTTAAAAGATATGGCTTATCGCCAGCAAGAATTATGTCCTTAAATGATTGTACAGTAAATCCTTTAAGCTCCCCACCTCGTATAATTTCTTCACGTCCGTCCGGATAAACTTTGTATGCCTCTACAACTCTAATTGTGCTTTGTTCATCGGAAAACTTAAATTCAAAGGATGTTAATCTGCTCACAACCGTTGAAAAGATATTTTGATTCATTATTCGTTTTACGATTATTCCATAAGGTAAATCCCTCTGTTTACAAAGTTGAATTAGTTTATCTTTGAGTTGCTTTTCGGTAAGGCTATGCTTTTTATCGACAATAACTTCGAGATTACCGAACATTGGATTTCCTTCTCGATTATTTCCATTAGAGTGATAGATTCTTTTAACCGGTGTTCGATCATTTAAAAGAGTTTTTAGATAACCTTTTTCAACAAGAATAATGTTTTGGGCAGGTACTCCTTGATCATCAATTTTAAAATAACCGAGAAGTGGTATATTGTTGTATTCTTTTCTCAAAGGAATTGAATATACTGAAATAAACTCTGGTAGAACTCGACCCCCAATTTTTGTTTGGAATGCCGTAAAGCGAGAGAAGCTTTGTAATCCCTGCTCGCTAAGACTTTTTCTTTGGGCAACTAAATTTGGAGCGAAAATTTGAGCAAAAAGCTCGGCAGAAGCTTGACCAACAAAAAGAATAGGTCCAGAGTATGAATCCTCTAATGACTTAGCTTCATACATTCTCGAAAGAGTTTGGCAAATAAGTTCAACGGCTCTTCTAAGTGAATCTTTTTGCGGCAACCTCGAAGGTTCGTCGGCATATGCCGAATAAAAATTGTAAATTGGCATACCATCCTCGCATTGCGAAGCTCCTGCGGTTTCAAAGCCCGTGAATTGTCTGGATTTCACAAATTCAGTGCCTTCGGAGTTAACATAATAAATAATATCCTGGAAATATTCAAACGTTACAGTTGAGTTCTGGATTTTGGGATAATTTTTATAAATTTTGGACATATCTTTAACAATTTCGCAATACTCTTCAAAGTTGAATTTTGGAAAATTAAAATTGGTATCTATATTCTGGACTGGTGTTGTTTTGGCAAAATCTGGAATTGTGTCCTTCAATAAGCGATTTTTCATCACTCCAAGTTTCTTTGAGTATGTTTCAACTGCTTTTTTGTATGCAAAATCAGTAGCAAGCCAAAGTTCACGGCGTAACGAAAAATAGTCAAAATCAATAGGTACATTCCGACGCGAGCTTGCAGCTTCGCCATCGCCCATAAAAAACAAAAAAGAAAAGTCGAGAAAATTTGAATTATCAAGGTTATAATCACCAACACGAACTTGAACATTTAAAGTAGCTGTTTTGGCACTAGCAGTGTCTACCAAACTTCCCAACAATGCAGATGCTCTATAATTATTTGAAATTTTCAGTGTGTAATCAATATAGTAAGGCTTTTGTAATGTTTCAATGAATAAACTATCCATCGAGCGTTTCAACTCATCGCGTAGGGCGGAAAGAATTTCAAAGTGTGAAGTTGCCCGAAGGGTATAATTTTGTATAACAACTAATAAAATGGCAACAAGAATCCGATTAATTAGTTTCATTATTTTCCCTTGTTTTATTTGAAATATATTTGGACGGAATCAAAGATAAAAGAGAAGAAAGAATTTGGTCAGGATTTTGAGTTCCTATTAGAACCTTTCTTGAATTATTCAACTCAATTTGCAGACCAAAATTTCCCGATAATGTGTATGCAACACCATTGCCACGAATACTATATCGAATACCCCACCCCCCATACTCAGTTATTGGATTAAATTTCCGGACAGTAAAAAAAGCTACCTCGGCGAAAGTGATTTTTCGAAATTTCTGTTGAATAGGAAATAATCGGAAAAATATTCCTTCGGAATTTAGAAAAATCTCAAGTTTCAAACTACTAAAAAGGATTATTATTAAAATTGAAATTAAGATAACAATTATACCGGTCGTAAAAAAAGTGTAAGTCTCTTTTGAAAGAAAAAAAGGATTATGCTTAAAAGTAAATAAATAGAATAGAATGGCATACGAAATCAAAGGTATCGCTCCCAAAAAGAGTAAAATGAACCATTTCAGCAGTTTATTGATTCTTTGAACTTCGTAATAAAGACAATTTTCCATTTACAAACCTATGGTGAGGGTAAAATTGGTGGCTTTTCTTCGCTTTTTGCTTTTTTCTGCACTTCAATTTTCGAAACAAGCAAACTCGGCGAACAAGCAGAGACAGGTACTCCCCCCGATTCAGCGCCGCAAGTACCATTAAAAACACCTAAATCATCACCCGTGGCAATAATATTCGAGAATGTTGTTAGAGGAGTGCCAATCAGATCAACCCCGCGAACTATTTCATCAGGCCTACCGTCGACATAAATTTTATAAACTACAATCGGTAACACATTGAAAGCATTGGGGATGGTTCTTCCTGTGAAAGTAAACCCACCTTCCACTTTTTCAAAAAATAATCCATAATCCTTTCCTTGCTTCCTACATTCATCAATTAACATCTGTCTTAATTTCTGTAAAGGAACTTTACGATATGATTCAACTATTAAATTAGATTGACGAGAAACAGCTCTATATCCATAACTCTTTCTTCCATGACCATTAGAATTTGAGAAATTTTCAATAGGAGAACGTGACATTATAAATTTTTTGAAAGTACCACTATCGACGGAAACCACTTTTTGAGCTTGCACCCCTTCATCATCAAATTTGTAATAACCAGAAAGAGGTATACCATTTAATCTTTTCAGTGTTGGGTCAAAAACAACACTCATAAAATCGGGAAGTACTTTTTTGTTCAAAAAGGACTTAAATGTTTGACTCGAATTAGGATCTTTCTGTCGATGTCCTTCGACCCGATGCCCAAATATTTCGTGGAAGAAAACCCCTGAAGCTTCACCACTCAAAATCGCAGGTCCCGAATAGGTTTCCATCAAAGGTGCGTCCTTCAATTCTTTAAGTTTAAAAATCAAGTTCGCGAGCTCATCATTTAGAATTTGTTCACCTGGAAGCTCGTCTTCGTCAAATGCGAAAAATGTTTTATACAGATAAAGAACCATTCCATCGTCAGCTTTTGTTTGGACGTAAATAAAAATTCTAAATCTGGGTTCGTTAAAAGCAAGTTCGGTTCCTTCGGAATTAACAATTATCTTGTAAATGTTCTCGAAAGAAAAGCTTATTCGACCAGAAAGAAGCCACTTGTTTTCTCTGAATTGTGTTGATATCTTATTAAAAATTCTTTCCCACTTATTCAAATCAACATTATAATCTTTGCGGGGCTCAAAATAAACATTGGGCTTTTCAATGGAGAAATCAGCCGAAGTATCCTCTTCTTTAACCTTTACTGCTTTGTTAGTAAGAACATTCCGGTATTGCTTTACCGCTTCTTTGTAGGCTTTTTCCGAAGCATTCCAGATTGCATTTCTAATAGCAATCTCATCGTTCTCAATGGGAATATTGATGCTCGAATATGAGGAACCCCCAAACGGACCCGATGTGACCCTGTGTGTGTTATCTAAATTGTAATCACCCACTCTTATGTCAATATCCACAACTCTGCGTTTGGAAGAAGATTTATTAAGAGTTTTGCCAAATGAATTTGTTAAGCTTGCCGTTTGGATATCGAACAACTCATATCCCACATAATATGGTGGATACTGCTGATTTTTCAATTCTGTTGAAAATCTCCTCAGTTCTGTTTGTAATGCTTTTATCAAAGACTTTTCGTCGGTTCGCAAAAAAACTGGAAGAAGAAAAAACAAAAAAAATGTTATATAAAATATAGTCTTTCTCATAATTTACCTTAATTTTCTAATATCATTTTATTTTTGATATTCAAATTTTCATCGAGCTCATAAACATAAGGAACCCCTGTTGGAATATTCAATTCAAGTACTTCTTCTTTTGAAAGATTTTCGAGATACATAACTAATGCTCGCAAGGAGTTCCCATGAGCAGAAATCAAAACATTTTTACCTTGTTTCAATAAAGGTTCGATATTTTGATGATAATACGGAAGCACCCTTGCTTGAGTATCTTTTAACGACTCACCGCCGGGAGGTGCAACATCGTAACTCCTTCGCCATATTTTCAGCTGGTCGAAACCATACTTTTCCCCAATTTCCTGCTTATTCATTCCCTGCAGGTCTCCATAATGCCTTTCATTTAAAGCTTGGTTCTTTTCATAGTGCATACCATTCAGACCAAGCTCCTGCAAAATTATTTCTGTCGTCCGAATTGCCCTCTTCAACACCGAGGTAAATACAGAGTCGATTTTATAATTTTTTTCTTTTAAAATTTTACCTGCTCGATGAGCTTCCTCTACTCCTCGAGGGGACAAATCAATATCAACCCAACCAGTAAAACGATTCTGCAAATTCCACTCAGATTCACCATGTCTGACTAATATTAGCAAAGGCATAATAACTACTCTATATTGTTAAACATAATTACAAAATCTTCTGACAAAGTTCAATTAATACACTATTTGTAGATTTTGGGTGCAAAAATGCAATTCTCATTTGATGCGCACCTTCGGTTGGCTGTTCGTTAACAACGCTAATTCCTTCCTGCTTCAATCTGTTCAGCTCGTTTTCAACATCATCGACCTCAAAAGCAAGATGATGTATGCCTTCTCCCCTCTTTTCAATAAACTTCGCAATTGGTGAGTCAGTGCTCAAAGGTGCTGTTAATTCAATCAATACTTCACCAACCCTAAAAGAAGCTATCTTAACACCTTGAGATTCAACCGATTCAATATGAAATAGCTCAACTTGAAAAATTTTTTTGAATGCCTCGATAGCCTTTTCTAAATTTGCAACAGCAATTCCTATGTGATTCAAATTTTTTATCATTTACACACCTTCTAGTGTATTTAAAACATTTTCAAGGAATTGGAGTTCGCCGTAAGTGTTTACACCCAATACTTCAATATAATTTTCGATTAATAAAGCATTAACTTTAAGATGTTCCCGCTGGAAAACCTCGACCAAATCGGTCAAATAATATTCTTTTTGAGAATTTTCATTGCTTATCTTTTTTAGTCCATCGAATAAAAATTTGGTATTCACGATATAAATTCCGGTGTTAATCTCGTTCAGCTCTGTTCCATCGATGTTCAAATCTTTATGTTCAACAATCTTAACAAGTTTCCCGTTCTCACCACGAATGATCCTACCATAACCTGATGGGTCAGAAACAATAGTAGAAATGAGCGAAAGGTCGCTTTGATTCTCTTTGTGATATTCAATCAATTTAGTCAGCGTTGTTGCAGAAATCAAAGGCACATCTCCCGATAAAATAAGCAAGTCCGAAATTGAGTTGTCGAAATATGGTTCAATTTGTAAAACGGCATGTCCAGTCCCAAGTTGTTCAGTTTGCTCCACAAAAAAAATCGAATTTCCGTTGAAATTCTTTGTACAATACTCAATCACAAGCTCTCTTTTGAACCCAACGACAATGTAGATTGCTAAGGGTGAAAGTTTTATCGAAGTTTCGACCACATATCCCAACAAAGGTTTTCCTTTCAAAGGTGTTAAAACTTTAGGTAAGTTCGGGTTCTGCATCCGTTTTCCTTTTCCAGCAGCAAGTATTGCGATACCAAATTTCATCGGGAATCTTTCCTAACTAACTTATTAGGTTCGGTTTTGTCTGTTATTTCCACAACGTTATTATTTTGGTCTAAAATAACAACCAGGGGTTTATAATGAGCAAGCTCTTCCTCATCATAAACAGAATAACTTATAACAATGACTTCATCTCCTATTGCACCTTTACGTGCTGCAGCGCCGTTCAAGCAAAATTCCCTTTTCCCTCTATTTCCAGGAATTACATAGGTATCGAAACGCTCACCATTATTAATGTTTACTACACTAACTCTTTCGTAGGGTAAAATGTTGGCAATTTCCAATATTTCTTCGTCAATTGTAAAACTACCATCATAATAAAGATTAGCATCGGTTATCTTTGCCCTATGAATTTTGGATTTTAACATTATTCTTTGCATCTTTCAAATCCACAAGTTTTATTATATTATTGACAAAAAAAAATGCAAATTATTGAATTTACCTTTTATTAATCTCTTCTTTGAAAATAATAACCTTCTTTTCGCCAGTACTTTTCATATATCCGCATGGCATACCGTCGGTTGTAAAATCGAATGCAACATTTCCAAAGCGATCAATACCGATCATCCCACCAGTGGCACCCATTCTTTTAATTTTAAGCAAAACAGTCTCGATTGCTTTTTGCAAAGAATAATTTGCAAACTCCATTAAAGCCGAAGCTTGAAAAGCAGCTGATTGCCGGATAAAATATTCACCCCAGCCCGTACAGGATATACCACAAGTTAAATTGTTTGCATAAGTACCAGCACCAATGATTGGTGAGTCACCTACACGCCCCACCATCTTTCCAAACATACCGCCAGTCGAAGTTCCTGCCGCAATATTGCCATATTTATCCAGGGCAACTGCCCCAACTGTACCTTTGGATTTTCCATATTTCTGCAAAAATTCTCTCTTCCTCTCCGGAGAAATCAAGGACTCTGGTGAAATTCTGTCTAATTTGAAGGAATCGATTAACTTTTCAACTCCGCTTCCAGCAAACAATAAATGTGGCGTTTTTTCCATAACTAAACGAGCAAGGCTGATTGGATATTTATAACTTCGAACACCAGCAACTGCCCCAGCCCGCAAATCTTTTCCTTCCATTATAGAGGCATCCATCTCGACAAAACCTTCCTCATTCAAAACTGAGCCCACCCCAGCATTAAAAAGCGGCGAGGCTTCTAATACATTTATTGCTTTTTCGACCGCATCTATTGCAGTTCCACCTTTCTCAAGTATTGTGTAACCAACAGTTAAAGCCTCTTCAATAACTTTTTTGTATTCCTGATTAACTTGTTCCTCGGGAGAGTAACTACCAGCACCACCATGAATGATAATTGCAAATGGTTGAGTTTCCTCCCGGCAAAACAACAACACTGAACAAAATATAAATGAAAACAGTAAAAATTGATACTTTAAAATTTTGTTCAAAAGCATAATCAATCTCAATTTTTTAAACTTTCAAGTTGTGTAAGATATTTCCCATTGGGAAATTTGGTTTTGTATTCTTTAACTAATTCAGCAAGATCGAGAAATAAACCAGATTCCTTGTAAATGGTCATTTTAAGCCAATATGCATCTTCTACATAGTCAGAGTCGGGATATTGATCGATTAAAAAATCAAGATAAATTATCGACGACTTGTTGCTTGCTAACTTATAATACAAAGATGCGATGAAAAAGTTTCGATATGCGAGCTTATTTCTTAATTCTTTGATGTATTCGTTCGCAGTGAAAAATAAAGAGTCTTTTGGATAAAGGTTCTGAAATTCCTGAAAAGCATCGATTGCTTTTTGTGTATATTCTTGATCTCTATCGAAAGGGGGCGAAAGTTTGTAGTAGCTTAGAGCCGTTTTAAAAAGACTTTCCTTGTAGTATGGGCTCGACGGATAATATCTCCGCAGAGCGGAATAGTGAAATGCGGACATAATATAATCTCCACGAAGGAAGCTAATTTCCGCAAGATAAAATTGAGCATCGTCGGCATATTCGCTTGCTGGATATTGAAGTTTCAATAGGTCGAAATACTTTGAGGCTTCTTCATAGTTTTTCTTTTCAAATTGCTCTTTTGCATACTGAAAATGCTCCTCCGCTGTCTTAATTTCTTCTTTTTTTACACTGGAACATCCAGCTACAATAAATGTGAAGATTATAAAACATACTATGCAAAATTTTGATATTCTTGATTCTCTCATTTAAAAAAATATTTCCTCGTAAG
>Ga0197142_1000960_pt1 | contig 26730 bp, 21 predicted proteins | sample GBS60_MetaG_FD_148614 | JGI IMG/M metagenome (GOLD analysis project Ga0197142, IMG submission 148614) | Sediment microbial communities from Great Boiling Springs, Gerlach, Nevada, United States - GBS 60_MetaG | ecosystem: Environmental > Aquatic > Thermal springs > Hot (42-90C) > Sediment... | reverse complement strand
GTAAGGTGACGGGCGGGCAACCGGGGGATAGGACACGCCCCGGCCGACAAAGGTGGTAAGTCCGACCGGCGCCGGCTGCTGGACGCCATCGGGGAACGGATTCTGAAGCGTGGCCCGGAACGTAAGACCATTATCCAGGCTCGGAATCAGGTTCGTGCGCACGCTGAAACCGGGCTGGTTGATGCCATAACGGTCCACCCCCACCGGGTCGCGGAAGATCCCGTAGCCGCCACGGATCACCGTATCCCGCAGCGCCTGCCAGGCGAAGCCGAAGCGCGGCGCCAGCGCGTTACGCGGCGTCTGGAAAACTCCGCGCGGCCGGCCGTCGCGACCCACGAATCGCAAGCCGCCGATGGTCCGAAACTGATCCACGGGAACCTCCGGAATCGGCGCCCGGGCATAATTGGCGGCGGCGGCTGCCTGTACGGGATTCACCGTCACGAAATCGAACGACGATGCCGCCCGATTGTAACGCTCCGTGACGGGTGAGTCGTATTCCCAGCGCAGTCCAAGATTCAGAGTAAGCTTGCGTGCGACCCTCCAGTCATTCTGGAAATAAAGTCCCGTGTAAATGGACTGAATCGCATAGGAAGCATTGTTGTCTATCCCCCCGCCGGTCGGCAGTCCCAACACCAGCGAAGCCAAGCCCTGCCCGATCGGCGCGGCCGGCGAGTTATCCAGGGGCCCGCGCGTCCAGGTGGAACCGAAGGAAATCGAAGGCGCAGCATTGCCCCAGTTATAATTGTGATCGCGCATCACCCGCAAGTCGGCGCCCCAGCGCAGGCTCATATTGCCGCGAATCTGGGAGACATTTGCCGCCACGTTATGATAATTCGTCGCCCAGAGATAGTTCGTACTCTCGCCCAGAGCCGCGTAACCGTCGGGTGAGATCTGCGGAAATGCAATCGCCTGCTTGTCCAGTTGGGCAAGCAGCGAGGAAGGCCAGCCGAATACCGAGAGGTCGAAACCGCGACTCTGCGCCCAGTCGGATTGCAGGAAACGGGTGAAGCCGTATTTCAGGTTGAGCAGGAAGCCGGGCGAAAACACGTAAACGTCGTCCAGCGCCAGCCCGCGCTGTTTGCGGTAACGGTCCAGCCCGCGCGATTCGTTGGGGAAAATGTTGCCGCGGTAGAAATGGAGCCAGGAATGGGTGAAGCGCCCGAACAGGCGATGATTCTCGCTGAACTGATGGTCCACGCGGGCCATGTTCTGGATAAAGTCGTTGGAGTTGGTTACCGAAAGCTGGTAGTTGTTGCGCCCGTCCGCGGTGCCCGAAGTGGTGGGTTTCGGATAATACGAAAGAAATTTCCTGGCTAGCGGATCCAAGCGCGAGGCGGGAATGATGTTGCCGGGGAAAGGCTGCCGGCTGAACCGCCCGCCCGGCGCCGGCTGGATGGTGGCCGGATCGTAAACATAGCCTTGCGCTTCTCGGGGGTGACGGGGCCGGTGCTCAAGTCGTACAGTCGTTTGTTGGAGAAAAAGTCAGTAGCCTGCCACGGGTTGGGAGCGACTTCCCACAGCACGGTGCCGCCAAGTTTGTTGGTCCCGGCTTTCAGACTCATGCCGATGGTGGCGCCGGAAGCGTGTCCCTGCGCAGCGTCGTAGTTCACGGTGTCCACCCGGAACTCCTGCACCAGGTCGGCCGGCGGCGAGAAGGAAATTGAGCTGCGCGTCATGTTGGGAATGCCATCCAGCGTGAATTCGTTCGCGCCGGTCTCGGTACCGGCCACCGCAACGTTGGAGAGCACGTCAATGGCGCTGGGCAGCCAGTTGTGGCCGGGCGCCTGGCCGGAAGTCACCCCGGGGACCAATCGCGCCAGGTAGGTGACGCTGCCTCCCGCAATCGGCAAGTCCTCCAGCATCTTGCGCTCGATGACGCTGCCCAGGCTGGCGGACGCCGATTCCAGCATGGGCGCCTCTGCCGTCACGGTCACCGTTTCGCCCACAGGCCCCAACTCGAGCGAAACGTTCAGCGTCACCGTCCCGCCCACCCGGATCTCGATCGGCTCTCGTTGGTAGCGCTTGAAACCTTCCATCTCGACGACGATCCGATAAACGCCGGGCAGCAAATAGGGCAGCTCGTAATAACCGGTCTCGTTGCTGCGGGTCGTGACGCGCGTGTTCATATCCGTGTGCGTCGCAGTGACGACAGCGCCGGGAACGACGGCCCCGGAAGCGTCCGTCACAACACCAATGAGGCGCCCGCGCGCATCCTGCCTGAGACTTGCGGACCGGACAGTCGCCGGTTGCTCGATTCCCTACTTGGCGTCCCGCCAGTTATCGCCCACGCCGATTTCAGCCACCAGCGGGACCTCCAGCTCGTGCACGTTTTCCATCTCGCGCCGCACCAATTGCGAGACTTCCTCGATCTCTTCCGGCGGGGATTCGAACAGCAGCTCGTCGTGCACTTGCAGGATCATGGCCGTCCGCAGCCCGCGCCGATCCAGCTCCCCCTGGATGCGAATCATGGCCAGCTTGATCAAATCCGCGGCCGTGCCCTGCAAGGGCGTGTTCACCGCCGTGCGCTCGGCGAAGTTGCGCAGGCTGGGGTTGGGGCTGTGGATGTCCGGGATGGGACGACGCCGCCCGAACAGCGTCCTGGTGTAACCCGTGCGCCGCACTTCTGCGATCGTGCCCTCGATGAATTCCTTGACCCCCGCATAACGCTGGAAGTAACTGTCAATGTAAGCCTGCGCCTCGTGCTTGGGGATGTCGAGCTGGGCGGCCAGGCCGAACGCCGTCTGCCCGTAAATAATGCCGAAATTTACCGCCTTGGCGCGGCGCCGCATCTCAGGCGTCACCATCAGGGGTGGAACCCCGAAGACCTCGGCGGCCGTGCGCGTATGAATGTCCTCGCCGCGCCGGAAGGCCTCCACCAGCACCGGGCAACGCGAAAAATGAGCCAGCAGGCGCAACTCGATCTGCGAGTAATCCGCCACCACCAGCTTCCAGCCTTCGCGCGGAATGAAGGCGGCGCGAATTTGCCGGCCCAGCTCGGTGCGAATCGGTATGTTCTGAAGGTTGGGATTGGACGAGGACAGTCGCCCGGTGGCCGCGCCGGTCTGGTTGAAGCTGGTGTGCAGGCGCCCGGTTCGCGGATTGATCAAAGCCGGCAGGGCATCCACATAGGTGCCCTTGAGCTTGGCGAGCTGCCGGTATTCCAGCACCTTGCGCACGATCTCGTGTTCCGGCGCCAGTTCCTCGAGCACGTCGGCCGCCGTCGAGATCGTTTTGCCTTTGCCGTAACGCGATGGCGCGGGCAACCCCAGTTCTTCAAAGAGCACCTTGCCCAGTTGTTGCGGCGAGTTGATGTTAAAAGGCCTGCCCGCCAGGGCGTGAATCTCCGCCGTCAGTCGCTCCAGCTCGGCCTGCATCATTACCGAAAGGCGTTGCAGCTCGCCCGGGTCAACCCGGATCCCCGTCTGCTCCATCCGCGCCAGCACTGCTGCCAGCGGCAGGTCAATCGTCTCGTAGAGTTCGCGCAAACCCGCTTCCTCCACCTGACGGCGCAGGATGGGCGCAGCCTCCAGGATGCAGTCCGCACGATGCTCGGGCGACGGCTCGAGCCGCCGGTCCAGATAACGGCGCACGATCGCCTCCAGCCCGCACGCCGCCGGTTCCGCCGAAAGCAGGAACGCGTACAGCATCAGATCCTCGCCAAAGCCTGCCGGACGGATGCCGCGCTCGCCCATCGTCAGGATCAGAGCCTTCAGATCGTGGGTGATCTTGGGACGCGTGGCGTCCTCGATCCACGAGCGCAAGGCGTCGAGCCAGGCCAGAGGCGCTGATCGGACCTCTCCGGGCTTCCAGGCCAGAGCCAGACGGCCATCCCCGTCGGCCGCGTCCGGGAGCAGTTCCACCGTCGCTGTGGCCGCCTCCCACGCCACGGCCACCGGACAATCGGGCGCGACGGCCGCTAGCCAGGCTTGGATCTCTCCGGGCGAAGACGCCACTCGGTAATCCCGCGGGCGCTCATCCGCCTCCGGCCCGAGTTCTTTCAGCAGACTGTAAAACTCCAGTTCTTTGTAAATTTGCCGCAAGGCGGCGGCGTCCGGGGGCTGCGCCGCCAGTTTGTCGAGATCCGGTTCCACAGGCGCACTCGGGTCAATCGTCGCCAGCCGCTTGCTGATCAGGATCTGCTCGCGGTGGTTCATGAGGCTTTCGCGGTAAGTCCGCCGCTCGACTTCCGCGGCCCGCTCCAGCGCCGCCTCCACCGTCCCGAAGCGACGGACCAGTTCGCGCGCCCCCTTGTCGCCGATGCCCGGGGCTCCCGGAATGTTGTCAATGGCGTCACCCTTCAGCGCCAAAAGATCCGGGATCTGTTCCGGACGGACCCCCATCTCCTGCTCCACCGCCGCCGGATCGTACATCTTGTCGTCCTTGATCGGGTTGAGCATGCGCACGCGGTCGGAAACCAACTGAAGCATGTCCTTGTCGCTCGATACGATCACCACCTCCAGCCCCAGTCCCGTTGCCCAGCGCGCCAGGGCGCCGATGACGTCGTCGGCCTCGTAGCCTTCGTACTCGAGCGCCGGAATCCGCATCGCTTCCAGAATCCGCCGCACGTAAGGGATCTGCGAGGCCAGCTCCTCCGGCATTTCGGGACGGTTGGCCTTGTATTCGGCGAATTCCTGCTCACGAAACGTCGGCCCGGAGCTCTCGAAGACCGCCGCGATGTATTCGGGCTGATGATTCGCGATCAGCTTGCGCAGCATGTTGTTGAAAATGTAAGCAGCTTCTGTCGGCCGCCCGGACGAAGTGCGCATCATCGGCGCGGCGGAACGCGCGCGCGCATGGTAGGCGCGAAACAGGAAGCCGAAGGTGTCAATCAGGAACAGGCGTCCAGCAGCCATCGCCCCCTCATCATAGCCGAGCCCCGGCGCCTTGGGGCAGTTGACGCGCAGGAGAACCAAGGCTCCCCTTGCTGTGGCGTTTATACAACATCCCCCGGGTCAACCTGTGGCTGATTTGCAACAGATTGTAGGTGATAATCTATTGAAAAGTAGGGAGATAGCTCTAAGGCATTCCCCTTGCAACCAGGCGAAGCGGAGCGAGCCCTTGCGACTGGAGACCACCCTCAAGCGCCCCGTGGAAGCTGCCGGTGTCGGTTTGCACAGCGGTGCACCGGTCCGGATCCGCATCCTGCCCGCCCCGGCCAGCACGGGCATCGTATTCGTCCGCACCGACTTGGACCGCTTCCCGGTCCCCGCCGCCTGGCGCTACGTGGCCCGCGTCAGCTACGCCACCAGCCTGATGAACAAGGGCGTGCTCATCTCCACAACCGAACATCTGCTCAGCGTTTTTTACAGCATGGGCATTGACAACGCCTACGTCGAGATTGACAACCTCGAACTGCCGATCCTGGACGGCAGCGGCCTCCCCTATGTCGAGCTGATCCGGGAAGCAGGCGTGCGGACGCTGCGCCGAGAGCGCCGCTACTTGCTGATCCGCCGTCCCGTGGGTGTGCGGGACGGCCCGCGCCGGATCGAAATCCTTCCGGCGGATCGCTTCCTGCTCACCTGCGAAGTCTACTTCGAGCACCCGCTGGTCGGGCGTCAGAAACTCGAACTGGAGGTGACGCCCGAGCGGTACGCTCGCGAAATCGCGCCCGCCCGCACCTTCGGTTTCTTCCACGAACTCGACGCCATGCGTAACATGGGCCTGATCCGCGGGGCCTCGCTGGAAAATGCGGTCTGCTTCGATGCGCGCGGCGTGATGAATCCGGAAGGACTGCGTTTCCCGGACGAGCCGTGCCGGCACAAGGCGCTGGACCTGATCGGCGACCTTGCCCTCATCGGCAAGCCGCTGCTGGGCCACGTCGTGGCCGAACGCGCCGGTCACGCCATGCACGTGGCCCTGGTGCGCCGCATCATGTCCGATCCGTCGCTCTACGAGTTAGTAACTTTCGACCAACTGGCTGCGCGAGTAACCGCGGCGCTGGTATCTTGAAGTTTTCCGGATTTTCGCCGCTTTCCCCATGCGCCGCCTTAACCTGGCCAACTTCCTTACGGTGGCGCGCCTGCTCGCCGCGGGCCCGGCCATCTGGGCAATTCTCGATCGGCGCTTCACGCTGGCGCTCGTGATTCTGTTTCTGGCCGGCGTCAGCGACGCCCTGGACGGCCCGCTGGCCCGCCGCCGGGGTCAAGTCACCCGCTTCGGCGCCCGCCTTGACCCCGTCGCCGACAAGATCCTGCTCAGCGGTTCCTACCTTGCGCTGTGGGCGGCCGACGTCCTCCCCGGGTGGCTCGTCGCCATCGTGTTCGGGCGCGACGCCCTGATTCTGGCCGGCGTCGCCTGCCTGATGGCTTTCACTCCCCGGCGCGACTTCGCTCCTTCGCTATGGGGAAAAGTGAGCACGGTGGTGCAGGTTGTCGCCGCCGTCGTCTTTCTGACCTCGGCCGCTTGCCCTTGGGATCCGCTGGGACGCCTGGCCGCGGCCTCGATCTGGGCGGTGGCCGCCGCTACCGTCTGGAGCGGCATTCATTACGGGATCCACGCCATCGCGCGCTTGCGGCGGCCAGAACCGGCGCCTTGAAGCGACGAAGCTCACTTGCCCATCTTGCGCAGATTCTGCAAGCTGCGCGTGACCGCTTCCAGACCCGGATACGCGCCGCTTTCTTCTTCCACGATGTACCACTCGGTGCCGCCCACGCCCTCGCAGGCCGCGAAAAACTCCTTCCAGTTGATGTCACCCTCGCCGATGATGGCGTCCCGCTTGGTGGCCGAGTACTCCTTGATGTGGACGGTCACCGCGCGACCGGGATACTTGCGAATGTAGGCGATCGGATCACCGCCTCCCGACATGCAGTTGCCGGTATCAATCTGCATGATCACATCCCGGGACGTGTTCTGGAAAAAGATGTCCCACGGAATCTCGCCCTCCATCGGCTTGAACTCCACGGCGTGGTTGTGGTAGCCGACTCGCATCTTGTGCGGCCGGACCTTCTCGGCCAGCTCGGCGAACAGCTTGGCCGTGTCCAGCCACGCCTGGCGCGAGCTGCGGTACTTCTCCGGCAGCGAGGGCACCACCAGGTACGGGTTGCCGAGGATCTGGTTGAACTCGATGGTCCGCGGCAGCTCGTCGCCCAGCAGCGTATTCAATCCCGTGTGGGTGCCGCAGCAGCGCAGGCCATTGTCGTCCAGAAGCTTGCGCAGTTCCTTGGCCGTCCGCCCGTGGTAGCCGGCAAACTCGACTCCCTGATAGCCCGCCTTGGCCAGCCCGGCCAGCGTCCCGGGCAGGTCCTCCGCGCAAAGCTTGCGCACCGAATAAAGCTGGACACCGATGGGGATCTTGCCGCGAGCGTGCAGCCTGCCCGCGACTGCCAGCCCCGCGGCGCCGAGGGTGAACGTGCGTCGGGAAATCAAAGGCATCGCTGAATTCTCCGGTCCCTTGTTATACCACGCCGCGCCGCCCTTCCGGCGCGCGGTTGCGCACAAATCCGATTCGCGGGTATCATAAACGGCTTTAACCCCATCATCAGGAGGATTTGCTCAACCAGAATGAACAGTCCGACCGATGCCCATCATCGAACCGACCCCTATCAGGCTGCCTTGCAGAACTTCGACGCCGCAGCCGACGCGCTCGAGCTGCCCCAGGACGTGCGGGCCATGATCAAGTATCCGGAAAGGATCCTGATCGTCAACCTGCCGGTACGCATGGATAACGGCGAAGTCGTGCACTTCGAGGGCTATCGCGTGCAGCACAACACGGTGCGCGGACCGGCCAAGGGCGGCATCCGCTATCACCCGGCCGTCACCCTGGACGAGGTCAAAGCGCTCGCCATGTGGATGACGTGGAAGTGCGCCGTGGTCAACGTCCCCTTCGGCGGCGGCAAGGGCGGCGTGGCCTGCGACCCCAAGAACCTGTCCCCCGGCGAGCTGGAGCGACTCACCCGCCGGTATGCGGCCGCCATCACGCCGCTGATCGGGCCCCAACAGGACATCCCCGCCCCCGACGTTTACACCAACGCCCAGATCATGGCCTGGATCATGGACACCTACAGCATGATGAAGCGCGAGGGCTATCCCGTACCCGGCGTGGTCACGGGCAAGCCGCTCAGCGCCGGCGGCTCGCGCGGCCGCGACGAAGCCACCGGACGCGGCGTCTTTCACACGCTGGAGTGCGCCTTCGAACACCTGCACATGCGCATGAAAGGCGCTCGCGTGGTGGTGCAGGGATTCGGCAACGCGGGCTCGGTCGCCGCTTTGCTCGTGGACTCGCACCAGGGCCTGGTGATCGCGGTCAACGATTCACGCGGCGGCGTCTACAACAAGTCCGGCCTGGACATCCCCAAGCTCATGCTGCACAAAGAGCGCACGGGAAGCGTGGTCGGCTTCCCCGGCGCCGAACCCATTTCCAACGAAGAACTGCTCGCGCTCGAATGCGACGTGCTCATTCCTGCGGCCCTGGAGAACGCCATCAACGGCCACAACGCCGCCGGCGTGCGGGCCAAAGTCATCGCCGAGGCCGCCAACGGACCCATCACCCCGCAGGCCGATCGCATCCTCGAGGAGAAGGGCGTGTTCGTCATCCCGGACATCCTTTGCAATGCGGGCGGAGTCACCGTCTCCTACTTCGAGTGGGTGCAGAACGAGCAGCACCTGGCCTGGGAACTGCACGAAGTCCACGAACGGCTGGAACGAGTGATGAAGAGGGCGTTCCACGAGGTGCTCAGCCTGCACCTCGAGCGCAAGGTCAGCATGCGGCTGGCGGCCAATATGCTCGGAGTGGGCCGCGTGGCCGAGGCCACGGCCGTTCGCGGGCTGTATCCGTGAACCGGCTCATCCGCAACCGCGCTCAACGTCGCGCCCTCCCGGCTGCGGTATGATGAGGCTCTGGGCCGGCCGCGGCGCGCACGCGGACGTCGCGGCCGGCACGCGAGGCTACTATGCCCGAGCCTGTCATCGAGGGCCAACTCAATGCGGCCGGTCTCCGTTTCGCCATCGTCGTAAGCCGCTTCAACAGCGTCATCACGGAACGCCTGCTGGCGGGCGCCCTGGATGCGCTTAACCGCACCGGGTGCGATCCCGAGGCGATTCGCATCGTCCGTGTGCCCGGCTCGTGGGAGCTGCCTGTGGTCGTGCGTGAGCTGGCCCGGAGCCAACGCTACGACGCCATCATCTGCCTGAGCGCCGTGATCCGCGGCGACACGCCCCACTACGAGTACATCGCCTCGGAGGCCGCCAAGGGCCTGGCCCAGGCGGCCATGGACTCCGGCATCCCGGTGAGTTTCGGCGTCCTCACCTGCGACACCCTCGAGCAGGCCATTGATCGCGCCGGCGCCAAATCCGGCAACAAGGGCTTTGACGCCGCCATGACCGCAGTCGAGATGGGCAACCTGATGCGCCGGCTGCGCGCCGGGGACTGATCCGCTCATGCCTTCGCGCCGCAAATCCCGCCGGCACGCGCTCCAGATCCTCTTCCAGCTCGACATGACCCCGCAGCCGGTCGAGCAGGCCATCCACGCTTTCTACGATTCCCTTTACTCGGAGCTGGAAGAAACAGCGCCCGACGCCGATCCGTTCGCCGAAAAGCTGGTCCGCGGCGTCCACGAGCGCCGCCCGCAAATTGACGAACTGATCGAACGTCATGCGCACAACTGGCGCCTGGAGCGAATGCCCGCCGTGGACCGCAACATCATGCGCCTGGCCATTTTCGAGATGATGGGGTTGCGAACCGCGCCCGCCGTCGCCATCAACGAAGCCCTCGAACTGGCCCGCCGATTCTCCGGAGAGGAATCCGTCGCCTTCATCAACGGCGTGCTCGACGCCGTGCGGTGTGATCTCGAACAAAGCGGCGCCCTCGTGCCGGCAAAGGCCCACTCCGCCGGACGCTCCCGAAAAACGGCCTGAACCGCGGCCCCTATTTCTTGCCCGGCCCCGCCTTGCCCGCCAGCAGGCGGTCCAGTTCGGCAAACAGGGCGCGGCCCTCGAAAATCGCGCGGTTCGCGGGCGCGTACGCGTAGTCGTTGACAATCCAGCCGTTGGCGTCAATGATGAACAGGTGCGGCACATTGATGCTCGGCCGCTGCGGCGTCGCTTTCATGTAGGAGGCGGCCACCTGCCCGCAGTCGAACAGGATCGGAGACGTGACCTTGTTCTCCCGGATGAAAGCCCGCACCATGTCCAGATTGTCCGGCGGGTTCACGATGGAAAGAACCGCCACTTTGTCCCCGTAGCGCTGCTTGACCTTTTCCAGCGTGCGCGCCAGCGTCACGCACTGCGGGCACTGCGTGCGCATGATGTCCAACAGCACGATGCGACCGCGATAATCGGCCAGATCGTGCTGGCGCATCTCGACGTCGGGCAGCGAAAAGCCGGGCGCGCGCCGGTTGGACAGCTCTCCGGCCGCCCAGACTTGCAGCGCCATCACGGCCGCACACCACCACTTCCTCGTCATGCCCACACTATAGCAGAGGCCCCTGCGCGGCTGCCCCGCGCCCGTCGCCGTGATACCATCATCCATATGGCGAGGGCAAAAAATCTCTTCGAGGTCGAGTGTCCCTGCTGTCAGGCCCGCTTGAAGATTGACCCCGTCACTCAGGCGATCATCTCCTACCAGGCGCCCGAAAAGCCGCGCACGGTCGAGAGCCTGGAGGCGGCGGTGGCCCGGCTCAAAGGCGAAGCCGCACGGCGCGAGGAACTCTTCCAGCGTTCCCTGGAGGCCGAGAAACGCCACGGCGAGGTGCTGGAGCGCAAGTTCGAGGAGCTGCTGCGACAGGCGCGCGAAAAACCCGATCTGCCGCCGCCCACGCGCGATATTGACCTCGATTGACCGGCAACGCCCGGCCCCCGGCGCTCAGCGCAGCACCACGACCAGCTCGGGCCCCAGCAACTGCTCCAGCAGCGGCGTTTGCGGGTAAGGATGGCCCTTGTAGCGGCGGAAGCCCTCGCCCAGCGCGATTCCGGCGCGCCGCCCCGTCTGCCGCGTCCACTCCTCCATCATGATCATGTAGTCGTCAATGCCGTGCTGTTTCATCAGCCACTCGCGCTGACTGCGGTGCTGGGCCAGCATCTCCTTCTTCGTCTCGAAAACCGACTCCACGTTGACCACGAAATCGGGAAGGACCGGGTTGCCTTCGCGGTCTACGCCGCCCGCCGGGTCCATGAAATACAGATGCGGTATCGCGGGCAGCGGCGCCCGGGGCTCGAGCGCCGCCGTGGAGTAGTTGGGCGCGGGAGCGGCGAAACAGGCGTCCCGCACCAGCATGCTCGTGATCTCATGATCGCAGAGATAGTCCACCGGCGAGGCGGTCAGCACCAGCTCGGGGCGGAACTCGCGCAGGATCTCGGTCACCCGCCGCCGCGAATCGTGGTCGTTGAAAATCGCCAGGTCGCGAAACTCGGCGCAGCGGTAGGTGGCGCCGATCAGCGCCGCGGCGGCGCCCGCTTCGCGACGGCGAATCGAGGCGATCTCCTCGGCCCCGTACTCGGTGGAACCGCAATCGCCCGGCGTCATGGTCACGATCGTGATGTGGTGCCCGCGCGCGGCCAGCAGGGCCAGCGTCCCGCCCGCGAAAATCTCGACGTCATCGGGATGGGCGTGAATGGCAAGGATTCGGGTCATGATGATTTGCTCAAGGCTCTCGCAGTGATGGATTCGGTCAGGCGCCGCGATTGCTGTGTGGCGGTCTCGATGGCGGATATCAGCATCGAGCGCAGGCCGTGCTTTTCCAGTTCGTGAATGGCCGAGATGGTGACCCCGCCCGGCGTGATCACCTGATCCTTCAGGATCGCGGGATGCAAGCCGGTTTCGCGCACCAGCTTGGCCGCGCCCAGCACCGTCTGTTCGGTCAGGCGCGTGGCGACCTCCCGCGACAGGCCCATCTTCAGCCCCCCGTCAATCAGCGCCTCGATGACCATGTAGACGTACGCCGGCCCGCTGCCCGACAGCGCCGTCACCGCGTGCATCAGCTCCTCTTCCACGAAGACCACATAGCCCACCGCGCGGAAGATTTCCTCCACCAGCCGGCGCTGATCCGGCGTCACGGCGCCGTTGCAGGCCACAGCCGTGGCCCCCTCGTCCACCACCACCGGAATGTTGGGCATGGCCCGGAAAATGGGCATCGGCTTCCCCAGGAGCTTTTCGATCAAGGCGATGGGCACCGCCGCCGCCAGCGAGATCAGGATCTGCTCCGGCCGCAACTCGTCGCGCATTTCCTCCAGCACCTGCGGCGCCGTTCCGGGCTTGACCGCCAGGATCACGACATCCGCCCAGCGCGCCGCCTCCCGGTTCTGCCCCACGCGGACCGGAATCGAGAAACGTGACGCAATCTCTTCGGCCCGCTCGGTGGAAGCCTCCGTGGCCATCACATGCTCGCGGTCCGCCACCCCGCTCTTCAGGATTCCGCCGATCATGGCGGCGCCGATGTTGCCGGCGCCGATCACCGCAATCCGCTTCATTTCCACGAACAGTTTATTCTACTCGAGCCGCCGGGCCCGCGCCGGGGCCCGGACGAAAAGCCCCGCCAGTTGAACCCTGCCTGCCGTTTTGCTTCTAATGGAAACTTCACCGACAGGAGGACACGTGACGACTACCGTGGTTTTCGCCGCTTACGCGGTTGCCTTTTTCGTAGCCTTGTGGTTGCTGTACCGCTCGCACGTGCGCTGGTACTGGCACGTGCTCGCCGTGGTCCTGGCTTTCGTCGTCGGTCTCATTCCCACGCCCGCCCCCTTCGTGGGCAGCCGCGTCTTCGATCTGGTCGTGGGTTCCCTCTTCGTGTTCCTGGTCACCTGGGGCCTGGGCGAAATTTTCATGCACGGACGTCACCGGCGCCGCCGTTCCGATTGAGCCGCCGGCACGACTGCCCAGGCCGGCCCCGGTGGCCGCCGATCCGTCCGATTGAGGACTTGATCCCTCGCTCCGGACGTGTTTATACTGACTGTTTCCCGGCCGGCGCCGGGAGACTGGTATGGATCGAGCTTCAAGAGATGACTTGGATCTTTCGGCGCCGCAGCGAGAAGCGGCCATGTTTTACGGGCTGTTCCTGCGCGGCCATCCCGCCGAGGTCTTGCGCCAGGACATTGACGTGCCCCGCCATCTCCTGGAAAAGTGGATGCGCTCGCCGCAGTACGAACCCGCCTTCCGCCGCACCCTCCGGCGGATCTACCGCTATCGCAAGCAGGTTCTGGCCATCTTCGACGAGCTGGTGGGTAGCGACCGCCAGCGTGCGCCCGTCCAGTAACCTCGCCCCGCGGCCGCGCCCTCGCCGGGCCGCACGTTCCCGGCTCCACAGAATCCGGCCTTGTCGCTCGCTTTCCGTGCCTGGAGGCTTGCCATGAAAGCTACCGTACAAAAGCAGGATCTGCTTTCGGTTCCCGTCCAGCCGTTCGATCCCACGTCCGTGCCCAGTTTCTCCGAGTTGCTGGAACGCATGAGCCGCACCGCCTTCCAGGGCCGCCAGCTCGGCGAGGCCTTCCTCGTCTGGAAGAAAATGCTCGCCTCCGATTGCATCATCCTGATGGGGCTGGCCGGCGCCATGGTGCCCGCTGGCATGCGGCGCCTGGTCGTCGAGATGATCCGCAATCGCCTCATTGATTGCCTGGTCTCGACCGGCGCCAATCTCTTTCACGACTTGCACGAGACCTTGGGCTTTCGCCACTACCAGGGATCCCCTCACGCCGATGACGTCATTCTCGCCCAGCACATGGTGGACCGCATGTACGACGTCTTCGCCGACGAGGACGAATTCCGCATGCACGACCGCTTCCTCGGCGAGTTCGCCGCGACGCTCGATCAGTCCCGGCCTTACACCACACGCGAGTTCCTTTACCTGCTCGGGCGGCGCATCTCGGACCAGGCGCGCGAGGACGGCATCCTCAGTGCGGCGGCCAAAGCCGGCGTGCCCATCTATTGCCCCGCGCTCGGCGACAGCTCGATCGGCATCGGGATCGCCACCCACCGGCACAATGCGGGCAACCGGCTCATGTTCGACATCATCGGCGACGTGTTGGAAACCGCCTACCTGGCCAACTCCGCCCCCACCGGCGTGATTTACTTCGGCGGCGGCACCCCCAAGAACTTCATCCAGCAGACCGAGGTCACTCTGCTCAACATGAGCGAGACAGCCGAGGGCCACAAGTATGCCATTCAGATCGTCACCGACGCCCCCCACTGGGGCGGCCTCTCCGGTTGCACGTTCCAGGAGGCCCAAAGCTGGGGCAAGATCGCTCCCGACGCCCACATGGTGACCTGCCACTGCGACTCCACCATCGCCATGCCCATCCTCGTCACCGCCTTGCTCGAAAACCGGGAACTCCTCCGGCAGAGGCGCCCGCCGCAATTCGACATCAGCGGACCCACGCTCAGCCTCCGCCTGCCCTGGAAATCCGAAAGCTGAGGGAGTCCCGGCGTGAGCGGCGCCGTGTCCGGCCATCCGGGCCGCACGTTCTCCCTCTACGCATTCCGGTTTTGCTTCCGCGCGCTCGACCCTCTGTACTTTCCGCCCGCCAAGGCCGGGAACGTGGTCCGCGGCGCCTTCGGAACCATTTTTCGCCGACTGGCCTGCCTCCCCGAATGCACGGATCCGCGCACTTGCCCCGTGCGCGCGAACTGCCCCTACGCCCGCATGTTCGAGCCCCACGCGCCGGGCCAAGGACCCAGCGGGCTGACCGACCGTCCCCGCCCTTTCGTCTTCCGCGCCTCCCATCTGGATGGCCGCCGCATCCAGCCCGGCGAATCCTTCCACTTCGACGTGCACATCTTCGATCTGCGCGACCCGGCCCTGGCCTATTTCGTACTGACCTTCGCCCAACTGGCTCGCGACGGATTGGGCCCCGGCAGAGGCAAGGCCGAGCTGCTCCGCGCCGACCAGCTCGATCATGACCACATCCCGTGCGCCCAGGTTTTCGATGGCGCCACGCTCCTGCCCGGCAACCTCCGTCCTCCGCTGGCGTTCCCGCTGGAACCCCCGCCGCAACCCGTCCCCCGCCTGCGCGTCAGCTTCCTAACCCCAACCGAACTCAAAGCCGGCGGCGAGCTGGTTTTGCGGCCTGAATTCGGCGTCCTGTTCGCACGCATCCGCGACCGTCTCAGCGCGCTCGCCACCCTCTACGGACACGGCCCCCTGCAACTGGACTTTCGCGGGCTGGCCGATCGCGCCGCTCAGGTCCGCCTGGCGCGATCCGCCCTGCGCTGGCAGGAGACGACACGCCGCTCCGGCAAAACCGGGCAGCGCCACCCCTTCGGGGGCTTTACGGGCGAGGTGGAATACGAAGGCCAGCTCCGCGAGTTCGTTCCCTTCCTGCAAGCCGCCTGCTGGACCGGCGTGGGGCGGCAAACCGTATGGGGCAAGGGAGAAATCGCGCTGGCTCTGCCTGCCTGAGCCCGGCGACTCAACCGCCGAACAGCCGGCGCGGCAGCGTCAGGCTCAGCGACGGCCAGTAAGTGATCAGCAACACCCCCGCCAGCAAAATCACCAGGAAAGGAAAACTGTACCGGTACACGCGGGTCAGCGGCTGATCGAAGCGGTAAGCCGAGAGAAACAGATTCATTCCCACGGGCGGCGTCAAGTAACCAAGTTGTAAGTTGGCCAGAAAAATAATTCCCAAATGAATCGGGTCTATGCCGTAAGCTCTCCCCATCGGGGCGATCAACGGCACGACAACCAGGATCGCCGAGTAAATATCGAGCAGGCAGCCCACGATCAAAAGGAAAACGTTCAATGCCAGAAGGAAAAGCCAGGGCGAAGTGATCTGCGCCCGCACCCATTCCAGAGCGCGCGTGGGAATTTCCGCATCCAGCAGGTAATTCGTGAAACCCAAAGCCACGCCCAGAATCAGTAACACGCCGCCCACCAGGGTGGTGCACTCGGCCGCGATGCGCGGCGCGTCCCGCCGCAGCCGCAGGTCGCCATAAACAAACGTCTCGACGAGCAGGGCATAGAGCACGGTCAGCGCGGCCGCCTCCACCAGCGTCGCGAACCCGCCGAAAATCCCCGCCAGCACCACCACCGGCAGCAGCAGCTCCCACTTGGCCTCCCAGACCGCCGCCGCAAGTTCGCGCGCCCGAAACGGCACGCGTTCGACGCCCGCCCTCTGCCCTTTGATCACACACCAGGCCGCCACCAGAACCACCAGCAGCGTCCCCGGAAGCAGGCCCCCCAGAAACAGCCGGTCTATGGGCGCGTGGGCGTAAACGCCGTACAGGATCACGGGCAGACTGGGCGGAAACAGCAGCCCGATCGAGCCGGCGGCGGTCACCAATCCGAGGGAGAAATTCTGCGGGAAACGCGAGCGGACCAATACCGGAAGCAGCAGTCCGCCAAGCGACAGAATGGTCACGCCGCTGGCGCCCGTGAACGACGTGAAGAATGCAAACACCAGCGCGGTCAGGATCGCCGGTCCCCCCGGCATCCATCCCACCAGGGCCCGGAAGACCCGCACCAGCCGCGCACTGGCGCCGCCCTCGGCCAGCAGGTAGCCCCCCAGCGTGAACAGGGGAATCGAGGGCAGCAACGGCGAAGCGGCCAGCCGGTACGCTTCGACCGTGACCGAAGCGGTGGGGGATCCCTGGGCCCAGAAGAACAGCAGCGCCAGTCCGCCCAACGCGGCGAAAATGGGCAGGCCGAGCAGCGTCGCCGCCACAATGAGGAACGTCCCCGGCGTGACGAGTCGCTCGGGAGTCACCGGATGCCCGAGACCTAGTGCCATTGGGATCAACACCCCCAGGCCTGCCGCCAGCCGCCCCCACCATCGGGCAGAAGCGTTGCGCAACACGCGCCAGGCCACCGCCGCCAGCCCCAGCGGCATCACGGCCACAACCGGCCAGGTGGGCAATCCCAGCGCCAGTTCGGTTCCCGCCTCCCGCTCGGCGCGGACCACGTCCAGACTCGCCCACGCCAGCGTGCCCGCAACCGCCACCGTCAACGCGCTGGTGAACAACCTCACCCACCGCCGCAGTCCCACAGGCAGGAAACTCACCGTGGACAATGCAAGCAGGCGATCCGCCCGCGCCGCCAGGGCCGCGCCGAGAAACGCCACGCACAACGTCAGATGCTGGACAACCGGCGCCGATCCCGGCACGCCGCGCCCGAGAAATTTGCGCGACACGATTTCGGCCAGCGGCAGCGCCGTCATCACAGCCAGCGCCGCCACCGACAGCAGGGTCTCGATTCGCGGCGCCCGCGCTTGCTCACCGGGGGCGGCCATCAGGATTTCTTCCCCCGCTGCGCGCGGTACTCATCCCGCAAGCGCCGGACCTCGTCGAACAACTCCGCCGGCACCAGACGCCCGCGCAGCTTCGGATAGGCCTCCTCGACTTCCCGCCGCCACTCGGCCAGCGTCGGCCCATCCACCGCAATGACGTTGAGGCCGCGCTTCTTCATCTCCGCCACGGCGTCGTCGCCCATCTTGCGGATCTCGGTGCGCAGCCGCATGCCCGCGCTGCGCGCCGCCTCCAGCATCGCCGGCCGCATGCTCTCCGGAATGCGCTCCCAGGTTTTCTTGCTCACCACCGTGGCCCCGACCAGGGGCGCCCACTTGACGTCAATCATGTGGCGCGCCAGCCCGAACCACTGGTTGAGCATGGCCAACAATGGCGGCACGTCAAAGGCTTCGATCAGTCCGGTCTGCAAGGCCGGCATCATGTCCGTGGTGGCCAGCGGCACGGGACGAAAACCGGCGGACTGGTAAAGCTCGAGCGCATCGGCATCGCCCGCCATGGTGAAGAGCTTCATTTTCCGGATGTCATCCAGCCGGCGCGCGGGCGTCTTCGTGAAGAAATGAACCCAGCCCGCGTCACCCCAGTTCAGGACGATGTAACCTTTCTCCTCCAGCAGTTTCTCCAATCGAGGCGCCACGCGATCCCGCACGTAATCCAGCTCCTCGTAGGACTCGATCATCATGGGGATCTGCAAACAGGCGACCGCGGGCTCCAGGCGCGACAGGCCCGATCCCGAAAGCGCCACCGCTTGCAGTTGCCCGATGCGCATCTTGGTGATCATGTCCGGCTCGTCGCCCAGAACCCCGCCCGGATAGATTCGCAGCGTCACCTTGCCGCCCGAGGCCTTCTGCCATTGCTGCCCCATCTGCTGGAGGATCTGGTGCCACGGAGATCCATCCGGCGCCACCGTTCCCATCTTGATGAGCACCGACTGGGCGACCAGCGGCGTAGCCAACAACCACAGCAAGAACACGGCTCGCTTCATGGCTCGGAAGGCTCCTCAGCAGGTTTCTCCTCCTCGAGAAACAGTTCATCGGCGCGCGCCAGCAGCCAGCGCGCGCGGCGTTGCGCCATCAGGTTGGCCAGCCGGGTCTCCGGCTGCTCGTCCGGATCCACAGCCAGCGCCTTCTCCAGCAGCTCGCGGAACTCCTTGCGGTCCTGCTTGCGGACGCTGACCGCTTCCGCGTACGCCACATAAACGCTGGCCCGCCGGCCCCGGCTCAACTCCAGGGCCCGCTCGAAGTGTTTCCGGATCTGCCCGAAGTCGGGGGCGCCCCCGGGACGGCTGGCGGCAAAGATCAACTGGAACTCGTGCAGGCTGCCATCTTGCCAGGCTTCATCCAGAGCCAGCGCGCGCTCGATCATGGCCTCCACCTCCGGCAAGCGCGCCAGCAACTCCGCGTCGCTCCGGGACACCGAAATCGCCAGTCCCAGGGCGGCGGCGTTCCAGTACAACAAAGGCACGTCCCTGCGACGCACCAGCCTGAGAGCTATCTTGGGATCCTCTTCCAGACGACGGCTCAAACCCGGATACGCCAGCTCCAGCGCCCGCAAGCCGTAGTTGCGCGCCCGCGCATACAGCCTGCGGGCTCGAGTCCGAAGTTCGTTGGCCCGCTCGATGTCCTCGGGAGCGACGCGATCCGCCTCCTGATGCACGAACGCGTAAGCGTACAGCGTGAAACCCCGGCAAGCCGCCAGCAAAAGCCCCCGGTGCCGCGGCGATTCGGCCAGCAGGCTCTCGGTGAGCTTCAACCCGAAAGGAAGGGCGTCACCGACGAGTTCCGGATCCTCGTCGCTTTCGAACGTGCTGCCGCCGGTGGCCAGCGCATCGCCGATGCGGTTGACCGCAAAACGACGCAGCGAACACCCTCCCAGCGCCAGCCACACCAGCAGAGCACCGGCCACCCACCAGCGCACGGCGATTTCAAGCATATCAAAAGGGGCTTCCTTAGCGGCTTGCCCGCCCCGCCTCTGCCGTGGTAGGATGGTCGGCGTTCCGTTCACTTTCGTGAGCAGGGGGTCCAGCATGGCTTCGACACGCTTGACCGCAGCCGTAGTGTTGCTCGCCGCCTCATGGGCTGCCGCACAGGATCCGCGCGGCGCCATCACCGGCACAGTCGTAGACGCCACCAACGCAGTCGTTCCCGGCGTTACCGTTCGCGCTACCAACGTGGAGACCGGGGTATCCGCTTCCGCCGTCAGCAACGCGGCGGGCAACTACAACATACCCTTCCTTCTGCCCGGCCGCTACCGAGTCACGGCCGAGCTGACCGGATTCAAGCGCTTCGTGCGCGACGGTATCGAGGTGCGCGTCGGCGAGACCGTGGGTTTGACGATCCAGATGGAGGTCGGCGCCGTCACCGAAACGGTGGAGGTGACCGAAACCACTCCGCTGCTGGACACGACAGCGGCATCGCTCGGCCAGGTCTTCGACCAGCGCCGCATCCTCGAGCTGCCCCAGCGCGGCTACAACCCGATGGAACTCACGTTGCTGACGCCCGGCGTCGTCAACACCACCAACATGCGGCTGCGCAAGGCCATGGCGCCCGAGGCAACATCCCAGATCATGGCCGACGGCGCCGGCCAGTACAACAACGAATTCCAGATTGACGGCATCACCAACATGTCCACCGACCGCGGGCGCGGTTACTCCCGCATCGCTTTCAGCCCGCCCATCGGCGCGGTGCGCGAGTTCAACATGCAGACGACTTCTTATGACGCCAGCGTAGGGCGCACCATGGGAGCGGTCATCAACGTCAGCACCAACAGCGGCACCAACCAACTGCACGGCGAGCTGCACTACGTGCTGCGCCACAGCGCGCTCGACGCCCCCAATTTCTTCAACAACAAGGCGGGCACTAAGAAAAACGTTTACCAGGATCACCGGTACGGCTTCTCGGCGGGCGGTCCCCTCGTGATTCCCGGCATTTATCGCGGCAACAACCGCACCTTCTGGTTCTACGTTTTCGACGACAACCGATTCGGCGTGCCCGGCCAGTTCACATCCACTGTTCCGACGGCCGCCCAGCGCTCAGGCGATTTCTCAGGCCTGCTCAGCCTCGGTTCGCGGTATCAGATCTACGATCCCTTCACGACTCAACCCGCGCCCGGCGGCCGCTTCAGCCGGCAGCCCTTCCCGGGCAATCTCATCCCGCGATCCCGGCTCGACACGGTGGGACTCAATATCGTCAGTCTCTACCCCTTGCCCAACCAGCCGGGAACCGCCGACGGCAGGAACAACTTCTTTTTTGCAGGCAAAGCCATCCAGAAGATTTACCAGCACCTGCTGCGCCTGGATCACGCCTTCAGCGAAAATCATCGCGCGTTTCTGCGGCTGCACTACGACTTCTGGAAGGAGGACAAGAACGACAGCTTCGGCACCGGCATCCAGGGCCTGTTCTCCAACCGGCCCAACCGGGGCGTAGCCCTCGATGACGTGATCGTGCTCAACCCCTCGCTCGTGCTGAACTGGCGCTACGGCTTCAGCAGCACCAAGTGGTGGGAGCTGCGACGCACCCGCGGCTACGATCTGGCCAAACTGGGCTTCTCCCCCGCCCTGCTGAAGCTGATCGAGCCCAGGCTGGCCCCTATCCCCCGCGTGCAGGTGAGCGGCTACACAACCCTGTCGAACTGGGAAAACGGCGACGGCGCCAACTCCAGCCTGACCCATAGCTTCGCGACCCACATCAACAAGCTCATGGGCAAGCACAGCATGAAATTCGGCGCCGATTACCGCGTTTATCGCAGCTTTTTCGCCCGCCGGCCTCAGGGCGTGGCCCCGGACTTCTCCTTCACCAATACCTATACCCGCGGGCCGCTCGATAACTCGCCGGGCGCTCCCATCGGGCAGGAGTTAGCCGCCCTGCTTCTGGGCATTCCCGGAGGAACGATGGGCGTCATTGCCAGCGCGGCCTTGCAAGACCAGTACCTTGCCCTTTACTGGCACGATGACTTCAAGGTTACTCCCCGACTTACTTTCAACATCGGTCTGCGCTGGGAGTACGAAACTCCGATGACCGAGCGTTTCGACCGTCTGGTCTCGGAATTCAACTTCGACGTGCCCAACCCGATCGAAGAGCAGGCGCGAGCCAATTATGCCCTCCGGCCGATTCCCGAGATCCCGGTAAGCGAATTCCGCCTGCGCGGGGGCCTCACGTGGGTCAATCAGGCCGGTCGCGGGCGCAGCCCCTTCCGCGGCGAGCGCAATAACGTCATGCCGCGCTTCGGTTTTGCGTATCAGCTCGACAACAAGACCGTCCTTCGCGGCGGTTACGGCATCTTCTACAACCCGAACGGAACCGCGGTCAGCGTCCCTATCCAGACCGGCTTTACCCAGATGACCCCGATCCAGGCCTCCTTGGATAACGGCTTGACTTACAGGGCCACGACCGCGAATCCTTTCCCGGACGGGTTGCTTCAACCGCTGGGGCCGGCCGGAGGACTGACCACGAACCTCGGTCAGGCCATCGAGTTTTATAACTACAATGAAAAATACGCATACGCACAGCGCTGGTCATTGGGCATCCAGCGCTTGCTGCCCGGTCAGATCCTCGCCGATGTCTCCTACGTGGCGAATCGGGGTACGCGCCTGAGCGTAACTCGCCAGTACAACGCCTTGCCCAACGAGTACCTCAGCCGCAGCCCCCTGCGCGATCAGGCCACGATTGACTACCTGAGTGCGACCTTCCCGAGCCCGTTCCGCGGGCTGGCGCCCGTCTATGGCGCCAATATCTCCCGCTCCGCCCTCCTGCGTCCCTACCCGCATTTCGGCGACATCAGCGCCGAAGAACCGGTGGGTTACTCCTGGTATCACTCCTTGCAGACCCGGGTCGAGAAGCGTTTCAGCCAGGGCTGGACGCTGCAACTGGCTTACACGTTCGCCAAGTTCATGGAGGCCACTTCCTTCCTGAATCCGGCCGATCCCATGCCGTACGAGGCCATTTCCTCCCTGGATCGCCCGCACCGGCTCGCCGGCAGCGCGATCTGGGAGATCCCTGTCGGCAAGGGTCGCCGCTTCGGCGCAAACATGCCGGCCGTGCTGAACCACCTGCTGGGCGGCTGGCAGCTCGGCGCCATCGTCACTCGCCAGAGCGGCGCTCCGCTGGGCTGGGGCAACATCATTTTCCTCGGAGACATCAAACAGATCCCGTTACCCAAGGACCAGCGCACGGCGGATCGGTGGTTCAACACGGCGGCGGGCTTCAATCGCGACTCGCGGCAGCAGCTTGCCTCCAACTGGCGCGCCTTCCCGCCTCGCTTCGCTAGCATCCGCGCGGACGATCAGCGAAGCTGGGATTTTTCCATCACCAAAGACTTCCGTCTGCGCGAAGGGCTGAAGCTGCGCTTCCGCGCCGACGCTTACAATGCTCTGAACCAGACCAACTTCTCCTCGCCCAACACCAGCCCGACGAGCACGGCCTTCGGCACGATCACTAGCACCGCGGGCGATCCGCGCAACTGGCAACTGGCTTTGAAGTTGGTCTTCTGAGTCCGGCGCCCCTCCGCGTATCCTCGCGCGGAGCAGCGACCGCCACGCTTGGGGTGCATTCGTCTGCACGCTCAGGCCGCCGTATCTCGATCCCCGCCCATGGCAGTTACCCACCACGGCTCACTTACCCATTGACGCCGGATCACCGGATTGCTATAATCCCAACCGAAAGGAGGGCGAGATGCACCGCGGGAGGCTGTGCTCCGCACTGCTTTTACTCGCTGCCTCTCTTGCCTCTGCGCAGGAAACCAGGGGCAGCATCGTGGGCACCGTGACCGACGCACAGGCCGCCGTGATTCCGGGGGCCGCCGTCACCGTGACCAACGTGGGAACCAACGTCAGTGTCCGCCTCACCACCAATGCCAGCGGTTACTACGAGGCGCCGCTCCTGCTGCCGGGCGCCTACACCGTCACGGTCGAGGCGCCGGGCTTCAAGAAGGCAGTCCGCTCCGGCCTCACCCTTGGCCTGGGCGAGCAATTGCGCGTAGACTTCCGCCTGGAGCTCGGCGCGCTCACCGAGACCGTCACGGTCACGGGCGAAGCCCCCATCCTCGATACCAGCACCATGTCCACGGGCCGCGTCATCACCAACAAGGAAGTCATGGACCTGCCCGTGCTGGCCAACAACATCGTGATGCTGGCGCGTTATGCCCCGGGGGTCCAAGTCCCCGGAACCACCCAGTGGCTGGTCCAGGGCCAGGTCGGCGGCGGCTCGCAATACTATGCCCCGGGCAACATCGGCGGCAATGAATGGTCCCTGGACGGCGCCTCCACCAGCGGCACCAACCGCCGTGTCTCCATCATGCCCAGCCCCGACCTCATTGACGAGTTCAAGGTCGAAACGATCAACTTCGACGCCGGTTTCGGGCATGCCACGGGACTCAACATCTCCATGTCCACCAAGTCCGGAACCAACGACTACCACGGCACCGGCACTTACCAATACATGAACCAGCGCTGGAACGCCGCCTCCTTTTTCGTCAAGCAAAATTACTACCGCCGCATCGCCGAGGCTCGCGCCGCCGGTAACCTGGCGCTGGCCGAGCAGCTCGCCAGGCAACCCATGCTCCCCGCCGGGCACACGAATAACTATCACGTCACCGCCAGCGGCCCCGTCCGGATCCCCAAAATCTTCGACGGGCGCAACCGTTTGTTCTTCTTCCTGGGCTACACGGACCTGACCAACTTGCAATCTGCCCGTCCCGGCGAGGTTAATTACACCGTTCCCACCATGGCCATGCGTGAGGGCGATTTCTCGCGCCTGTTACTCGTAGACTCTGTGCGCTATCAGGTGTACGATCCGGTCTCCACGCGGCCCGATCCCGCCCGGCCCGGCTTCTATGTGCGCAGTCCTTTCCCCGGGAACGTCATACCCCGCTCCCGCATGATGTTCCCCAATATGTACAACTTTTACACCCAGCGCATGCCGGTTCCTAACAATGATCCGGAGGATCCGCGCCGCGAGCCGGTCAACAATTACATCGCCTCCGGCATGCCGAACAACGTCTATTTTTCCTCCTGGATGAACCGGTTCGACTACCACGCCGGCGAGAAGCACCGCTTCTTCTTCCGCTGGTTGAAGACACACTTCATCGAGGACGCCCAGGATTATACTTACGAGACCGAGCCGGGTCTCATGGCCTGGAACGAGCGGCGACCGGCGCTCACCGGGGCCGCCAATTGGACCTACACGGCAAGCCCGGCAACGCTCTTCGACCTGACCGTCAGCGGCAATTCGTTCCTGCTCGAAAACCAGCGGTTGGGTACGCGCCGCTACAAACCGACCAGCGTCGGGTTGCCCGCCTATATGGACGCCAAGTGCGCCCCTAACTGCCGGCTCCCCTATGTGGTCTGGCCGGGCATGACCGCCTGGAGCGGCAACATGATTATGAGCACCTCGGTGGATCCCGGAACCAAAGGCTACCAGAGAATATTCAAGGCAACCGCCAGCCACATCCGCAACGCACACAGTCTGCAAACCGGCTTCGAGTTGCGCCATCACTACCGCACGCAACTCCAGCCGGGCGGATTCACCTCGGGTAATTTCGCCTTCGCCAACAGCTTCGTCCGCAGGGATGGCGACGGATTCACCCCCGCGGGCAGCCTCGGACTGGTCTGGGCAACCTTCTTTCTGGGCATACCTACCGGCATGTCCATTGACACGAACGATACCTACGCACTGGTCAGCCCATACCTGGGATGGTTTGTCCAGGATACCTGGCGGCTCCGCCGAAATCTCACTCTGACGCTCGGCTTGCGCTGGGAATACGAAATGGGGGCTAAAGAACGATATAACCGTGCTTTGGCCTATTTCGATCCCGACGCCGAGTTGCCCATCGCCGCCCTGGCCCAAGCCGCTTACGCCGCCAATCCCATCCCCGAGTTGCCCCCGAGCCAATTCGTCGTCCGAGGCGGGCCGGTCTACGCAGGTCGTAACGGAGTCCCCGCGCGCCTTTGGCGTAACGAACTGATGTGGTTGCCCAGGTTGTCCCTCGCCTGGCAACTCAACCCGAAAATCGTCCTCCGCGCAGGTTACGGCCTCTATTTCGACACCCTCAACGTCATGAACGAAGCCGTCAACCAATTCGGCTTCTCGCGGACCACCAGCACAGTGCTGACCAATGACTTCGGCTATAACTGGCTGGTGGGCGATCCGGCGCGCGGTATTTCCCCCCTCGCCGATCCCTTCCCGGTCCGCTCCGACGGAACCCGATTCGACTCGCCCTTGCGCGACGCCCTCGGGCCCATGGCCCGCGTCGGGCAAGGTTTGACTTTTAACAGGTACGACCGCCGCCATAGCCGCGTACAGCGCTGGCGCTTCAGCGTACAAAGAGAGTTGACCCCGGACATGGTGGTCGAGGCAGCCTATTGGGGCCAGTGGGCCGACCGTCTTCCCGTCACACTCAGGCTGGACCCGCTCCCGGAAAAATATTGGGCCACCGGTCTGGTGCGCAACAACGCCGTAGCTACTGAAATGAACCGCAATGTCACCAATCCTTTCTACATCCGCAACTTCGAGTCGCTCCGCACCACACATCCCGAGATTTACCGGTACATGTCCACCCTCGGAACTTTCACCAGCCCCATCATGCAGAAACATCGCCTGCTGCGCCCGTTCCCCCACATGAACGGCCTCTACGATTCCGCCGCGCCCATCGGCAAGGCTCGCACCCACGTGCTCGAGATCAATTTCAGGCGCCGACTGTCGAGCGGCGTGAACCTGAACGCCTCCTACCTGCGCATCCACCACGAGCGCTTCAACATTCTGGAGAACGAATTCGATCGCCAACCCACTTACTGGTGGCCTGACGATACTTCACGGCCTCACCGCTTTACGGCCACTGCGATCGTCGAGTTGCCCTTTGGGAAAGGCCGGGCTTATTTACAGCGCGGCTGGCTCAGCCATCTGGCAGGAGGCTGGCAAATCGCAGTCACCTACGAGTTCCAGCCGGGCCCCCTGCTGGCCTGGGGCAATATCTTCTACTACGGGGATCTCAAGACCTTCGAAAAAGACGCCACCTCGACGCCGCGCACCCTCGACCAGTGGTTCAATACCGCTTTGCCCTTCGAGCGGAACGCCGCGCGCATGCCCGCCGCTTTTCATGTCCGCGTATTCCCGCGCTACTTTAATAAGCTGCGCGCCGACGGGTTGAACCAGTGGAACGGCAACCTCATGCGCGAGTTTCGCATTGGCGAGCGCCTGCGACTCCAGTTCAGAGCCGACGCCATGAACTTGCAAAACCGGTCCCAGATGGCGGCCCCCGACCTGAACCCGGTCTCGACCAATTTCGGACGCGTCACCAGCCAGACCATTTCGCTCAATCGGAACTACCAGTTCCAGGGGCGCATCCAGTTCTGAGCCGGCCTGCGGTCCGGCATCCCTTGAGCGGCTCCGCGCCCCGGCACCCCGAGGCGGCCACCTTCGCCACGCCCGACATGCGCACTTGACTGACAAAGCCCGCCTCCCTTAGAATGGACACGTTTGCGGAAAGTCTCCATCAAGGATATCGCCGCCGCCGCCGGCGTCTCACACTCCACCGTCTCCCGCGCCCTCCGCAATAGCCCCCTCCTCAAACCCGAA